>OGTG01000084.1_pt1 | contig 77092 bp, 34 predicted proteins | sample 1574571 | NCBI WGS metagenome assembly OGTG01 (sample SAMN03295826, study PRJEB24534) | human gut metagenome | isolation source: fecal sample 1 from infant 4 | host: Homo sapiens | place: USA: Pittsburgh, PA | collected 2014-07
AGTCAGTCTCTAATTCGGAGTCAGCGTCAGAAAGTGCGTCAGTAAGCGAATCACAATCAGTGTCTAATTCAGAATCAGCGTCAGAAAGTGCTTCTGTCTCAGAATCACAGTCTGTTTCAACCTCCGAGTCAGCCTCAGTAAGTGCATCAGTTTCAGAATCACAGTCTGTATCTAATTCAGAATCAGCGTCAGAAAGTGTGTCAGTTTCAGAATCACAATCAGTATCTAATTCAGAATCAGCGTCAGAAAGTGCCTCAGTTTCAGAATCACAATCCGCTTCAATGTCCGAGTCAGCGTCAGTAAGTGAATCAACATCGGTATCACAGTCTGAATCAAATTCCGAGTCAGTATCTGTAAGTGAATCAGTTTCAGAATCACAATCAGTCTCTAATTCCGAGTCTGCATCAACAAGTATGTCTGTCTCAGAATCACAATCAGTGTCTAACTCAGAATCAGCATCAGAGAGTACATCAGTAAGCGAATCACAATCAGTCTCTAATTCCGAATCAGCGTCAGTAAGTGCATCAGTGTCTGAGTCACAGTCAGTGTCAAACTCCGAGTCAGCATCAGTAAGTGAATCAGTCTCTGAATCACAGTCTGAATCAAATTCCGAATCCGCTTCAGAAAGTGCATCAGTGTCTGAATCACAGTCTGAATCGAACTCAGTTTCAGCGTCAGTAAGTGAATCCATTTCAGAATCACAGTCTGTCTCAAACTCCGAATCAGCCTCAGAAAGTGCATCAGTGTCTGAGTCACAGTCTGTCTCAAACTCAGAATCCGCATCAGAGAGTGAGTCAATCTCAGAATCACAATCAGTGTCTAATTCAGAGTCAGCGTCAGAGAGCGAATCAACGTCCACTTCACAATCAGTATCGAACTTAGAGTCAGCCTCAGAGAGCGAGTTGACGTCAGCTTCACAATCCGAATCAAATTCAGTCTCTGCTTCAGTAAGTGCCTCAGTTTCAGAATCACAATCAGTGTCTAATTCCGAATCAGCGTCAGAGAGTGCTTCTGTATCAGACTCACAGTCTGTTTCAAACTCAGAATCAGCGTCAGAGAGTGCATCAGCTTCAGAATCACAGTCAGTCTCTAATTCAGAGTCAGCGTCAGTAAGTGAATCAATTTCAGAATCACAGTCTGCTTCAACGTCAGAGTCAGCTTCAGTAAGTGCCTCAGTTTCAGAATCACAGTCTGCTTCAACGTCAGAGTCAGCCTCAGTAAGTGCCTCAGTTTCAGAATCACAGTCTGCTTCGACTTCCGAGTCAGCATCAGTCAGTGCGTCAATTTCAGCATCACAATCTGTATCAAATTCCGAATCAGCTTCATTAAGTGCGTCAATTTCTGAGTCGCAGTCTGTATCAAATTCCGAATCAGCGTCAGAAAGTGCTTCAGTTTCAGAATCACAATCTGCCTCAAACTCAGAATCAGCCTCAGAGAGCGCATCAGTGTCTGAATCACAGTCTGTTTCAACCTCAGAGTCAGCGTCAGTAAGTGAATCCATTTCAGTAAGTGAGTCTTCATCATTGAGTGAATCACAGAGAACAAGTGCCTCAATCTCGACTTCAGAGTCAGAATCATTGAGTACGTCAAGCTCATTGAGTGCTTCTGCATTTGAAAGCCAGTCTCAAGCCTTCAGTGCTTCAATTTCTGCGATTATTTCAACTGTTGAGTCAATTTCGAACTCGGCTTCTAGTTTCATTTCAACAAGTGAATCTATTTCGACATCTAACTCAGCATCATTGAGTGAGTCGGCATCATTGAGTACATCTGTTTCAGGATCACAATCAGTTTCTAATTCCGAGTCAGCCTCAGAGAGTGCATCGGTGTCTGAATCACAGTCTGTCTCAACCTCAGAGTCAGCTTCAGCCTCTGCATCAGAATCGACTTCAGTAAGTGTCTCAATTTCAGAGTCTGCATCAACAAGTGCGTCTGTATTAGAATCACAGTCTGTTTCAACCTCAGTTTCTGCGTCAGTCTCATCCAGCGTCTCAGCTTCAGCAAGTGCATCTGAGTCAGCCTCTGCCTCAGTATCAACTTCAGTAAGTGTCTCAATTTCCGAGTCGCAATCAGTATCGAACTCAGAATCAGTTTCAGCGAGTGCATCAGTGTCTGAATCAGAATCTATTTCAAACTCAGTATCATTGAGTGAGTCACTTTCAGAAAGTTCTTCAATTTCTACAAGTGAGTTTGTATCGTTGAGCGAATCGCAGAGTGCAAGTGCATCTGCCTCAGAATCCGCTTCATCAAGCGTTTCAGTATCCGAGTCCGCTTCTACATCGGCATTCTTGAGTGCCTCTGTAAGCATAAGTGCTTCAACAAGTATTTCAACATCATTGAGTACCTTAGCAAGTCTTTCAGCCTCAACAAGTGTATCTGAGTCATTGTCTACATCAGCGTCAGCAAATACATCTGCCTCAGTTTCAACTTCAGTAAGTGTCTCAATTTCAGAGTCGCAATCAGTATCGAACTCCGAGTCCGTTTCAGAGAGTGCATCGGTGTCTGAATCACAATCATCCTCAGTAAGTTCTTCGATTTCTACAAGTGAGTCTGTATCGTTGAGTGAGTCGCAGAGTGCAAGTGCATCTGCCTCAGAATCAACTTCAGTAAGTGAGTCAGTCTCAGAATCACAGTCAGTTTCATCCTCAGTAAGTGCTTCGATTTATACAAGTGAGTCTGTATCGTTGAGCGAATGGCAAAGTGCAAGTGCATCTGCGTCAGCCTCAGCCTCAGCGAGCGCCTCCGCTTCAGTATCCGAGTCCGCTTCTACATCAGTATTCTTGAGTATTTCTGAAAGCACTAGCACCTCAACTTCATTGAGTACATCAGCAAGTCTTTCAGCCTCAGCATCAACAAGTGCTTCAGTGTCTACTTCAGAATCAACTTCTGAAGTGAGAGATCCTAAGCACAAACGTGGTAGCCAAGCGCTTCCGAAGACTGGTGAGGAAAACTCATCATTAGGTATGGCCTTGGGTGCCTTGGCAACTGCAACTGGTCTTGGATTTCTTGCCAAACGTAAGAAAAATGAAGAATAGGACGAAGATTATTCGTATTTCAGGATTGTAGAAGTCTTTACAATGCTCAGATAAGCACAATAAAAAACACCTTCATGTTAGATAACCATTCTAGCTAGGAGGTGTTTTTTTGATTTGGAGATGTTGTGAAAGTTTCAAAATGGAACTGACTTTTTGAAATACTAATGACTACATAAAAATAAGAGACCACTTGAACATGCTCTCTTATTTGTTGTCTTGCTCATTATCTTGTTTATACATCACAGTTCCCACTGTTACAAGAATAGTCAACAGAATCGGTACAACTCGAAAAACTCCCCAGTCAGGGTCATAGGCCAAAAAAATTGAGACTAGGTAAAAAATAACACTAGTGTATAGAAAGTTTTTATTACCTTTTTTACGTCCTATTCTTGTTAAAATAGTTGCAATAATAAAACTAATCAAATTAGGTGCTAGGAAAATCATTATAACTATTCCCCAAGGATTTGACAGTCCTAAGAGCAAAAATAAGGCAAGATAAACGATAGCTAAATAAAAGGCGACTGCAAGGAGAATAGAAGCAACCCCGTTGTCTGGAGAGTTCTTCTTAACGAGCTCTTGATTATTGAACTCTTGATCAGGCTTAGCCTTATCTTGGCTTGTGTCCAAGTTTGTATGTTGTACTGACATATTTCTCACCTTCCCCTCTATTTGTGTCTAAATAGGTTAATTCTTTCACTTTTATTTCCTTCGTTTCAGCAGGATAGATAAGATTTTGAGCCATTTTTTATGAGATGTTTTATCGCTCTGTGATTGTTTTTTGTGGCACTATAGTGACCGAACTTGAAACTCTTAAACCTCAGTAGAAGGGAGTGGCTTAGATAGTTAGAATTTATTTTCAGTATGAGAAAGTCTTCTAAAAAAGCCCCTATTTTAACAGACCTAATGGTTTGGTAAGGATAGTATTTTTTGTCGCTTTGAGAGAAGTGCCTTAAGGATTTTGTGAATTTTCATTAGATTTCCTTGTAATCCCATTAAAAGGAGGTCTTATCAATAATCATTCTAAATAGCCATAGAGTGTCAGTTATCTGTTTCTCAACGAACTAAAATGAGCATGTTTATAATTATAAACACTCATTTAAAACTAATGTTATTAAAGCAATAAAAGGACTTTTCTAAAAATTATGAAAATTTATCGAATCTTATTGAAAAAAAGCTTTCAATGATTTAGAATGAAGCTATAAATGGGAAAAAGGAGTCTTTTTATTATGGACAAAAAAGTACATTATAAAATGCACAAAGTTAAGAAACAATGGGTAACCATCGCAGTTACAGGGATGTCGCTCGGTGCAGTCTCAGCGGTTTCTTTAGGAACTAACGACGGTGTCGTTCAGGCCGACGAACACACGGATGCTACTGTAGCCATCCCCGATATTACTGTTGATACGGGTACTGTATCTAACGATACAACGGCTGCTCAGGATCCAACTACAGCAGTTGCAGCGACAAACGATGTCGCAACTGATCAAGCCGCTCCAACAGCAACTTTCGATTTGACAACTGATACAACAAATACAGTTGCAGCGAATGCTGTTGATACGGCAGCGACAGTCGGTACTGATCGTGCGGCAACTACAACAGATACAACAGCAACCAATGATACAGCTGTTGATACGACAAATAACAACACTACAACTGACACAACAACAGTTACTGATCGCGCAGCGACACGTGAACGTCGTGCGACTGGTGCTCGACGTGGTCCTACAGGAGGCCGTCGTGCTACCCCAGTTAACGGCAATACAAATAATACCAACAATACTGTCACAGTAGTAAACAACGACCTTCCAGCAACTAACAATGTCGTAACTGATGGTCCAAGTCACATCAAAACAATTGATGGAAAACAATACTACGTTGAAGATGACGGCACTATTCGTAAGAACTATGTCCTTGAACGTAACGGCGGTAGCCAATACTTCAACGCTGAAACTGGTGAATTGTCTAACCAAAAAGAATACCGCTTCGACAAGAACGGTGGAACAGGTTCATCAGCTGATAGCACAAACACAAACGTTACTGTAAATGGTGACAAGAATGCCTTTTATGGTACAACTGATAAAGATATCGAACTTGTTGATGGTTACTTCACTGCCAACACATGGTACCGTCCAAAAGAAATCTTGAAAGATGGTAAAGAGTGGACTGCTTCAACTGAAAATGACAAACGTCCATTGCTTACAGTTTGGTGGCCAAGCAAGGCTATCCAAGCGAGCTACCTCAACTACATGAAGGAGCAAGGTCTCGGTACCAATCAGACCTATACGTCATTCAGCTCACAAACTCAGATGGACCAAGCAGCGCTTGAAGTTCAAAAGCGTATTGAAGAACGTATTGCGCGTGAAGGTAACACTGACTGGTTGCGTACAACTATCAAAAATTTCGTGAAGACCCAACCAGGTTGGAATTCAACTTCTGAAAATCTTGATAATAGTGACCACTTGCAAGGTGGTGCCCTTCTCTATAACAACGATAGTCGTACAAGTCATGCTAATTCTGATTATCGTCTCTTGAACCGCACACCAACTAGCCAAACAGGTAAACACAATCCTAAGTATACTAAGGATACAAGTAACGGTGGTTTCGAGTTCTTGTTGGCAAATGATATCGATAACTCAAATCCAGCGGTTCAAGCTGAGCAGTTGAACTGGCTCCACTACATCATGAACATCGGTACTATTACTGGTGGTTCTGAAGATGAAAACTTCGATGGTGTTCGTGTCGATGCCGTGGATAATGTCAATGCTGACCTTCTCCAAATTGCTTCAGATTACTTCAAAGCTAAGTATGGTTCTGATCAAAGCCAAGAACAAGCTATTAAGCACTTGTCTATCTTGGAAGCATGGTCTCACAACGATGCCTACTACAATGAAGATACCAAAGGTGCTCAGTTGCCAATGGATGACCCTATGCACTTGGCATTGGTATATTCACTCTTGCGTCCAATTGGTAACCGTTCAGGAGTTGAACCACTCATTTCAAATAGTTTAAATGACCGTTCTGAAAGTGGTAAAAACTCTAAACGTATGGCTAACTACTCATTTGTTCGTGCCCACGATTCAGAGGTACAATCAATCATTGGTCAAATCATCAAAAATGAAATCAACCCTCAATCAACTGGGAATACCTTCACTCTTGATGAAATGAAGAAAGCCTTCGAAATCTACAACAGAGACATGCGTAGTGCCAACAAGCAATACACACAATATAACATCCCATCAGCATATGCCTTGATGCTTACACATAAGGACACTGTGCCACGTGTTTACTATGGAGACATGTACACAGATGATGGTCAATATATGGCTAAAAAATCACCATATTATGATGCTATTGAAACCCTCTTGAAAGGCCGTATCCGCTATGCAGCTGGCGGTCAAGATATGAAGGTTAACTACATCGGTTATGGTAATACTAATGGTTGGGATGCTGCAGGTGTCTTGACATCTGTACGTTATGGTACAGGGGCTAACAGTGCTTCTGATGCTGGTACAGCAGAAACACGCAACCAAGGTATGGCAGTTATCGTTTCAAACCAACCAGCCCTTCGTTTGACAAGCAACTTGACAATTAACATGGGTGCGGCTCACCGTAACCAAGCTTATCGTCCATTGCTTTTGACAACAAACGATGGTGTGGCTACTTACTTGAATGATAGCGATGCTAACGGCATTGTCAAATACACTGATGGTAATGGTAATTTGACATTTAATGCAAACGAAATCCGTGGTATCCGTAATCCTCAAGTTGATGGTTACCTTGCTGTTTGGGTGCCAGTAGGAGCTTCTGAAACTCAAGATGTGCGTGTAGCACCAAGTAAAGAGAAAAACAGCAGTGGTTTGGTCTACGAATCAAATGCTGCCCTTGATTCACAAGTTATCTACGAAGGTTTCTCTAACTTCCAAGACTTCGTTCAAAATCCATCACAATACACTAATAAGAAGATTGCTGAAAATGCTAGTCTCTTCAAATCATGGGGTATTACATCATTCGAACTTGCACCACAATACGTTTCAAGTGATGATGGTACTTTCCTTGACTCAGTCATCCAAAATGGTTATGCTTTCACAGACCGTTATGACATTGCCATGAGTAAGGACAACAAGTATGGTTCATTGGCTGACTTGAAGGCAGCTCTTAAAGCCCTCCATGCAGTGGGAATTTCAGCGATTGCTGACTGGGTTCCAGACCAAATCTACAACCTTCCAGGTGACGAAGTAGTTACTGCAACTCGTGTTAATAACTACGGTGAAACTAAAGATGGCGCAATCATCAACCACAGCCTCTATGCCGCTAAAACACGTACCTTTGGTAATGACTACCAAGGTAAATATGGTGGTGCCTTCCTTGATGAATTGAAACGTCTCTACCCACAAATCTTTGACCGTGTTCAAATCTCTAACGGTAAACGCATGACAACTGACGAGAAGATTACGAAGTGGTCTGCGAAGTACATGAATGGTACTAACATTCTTGACCGTGGTTCAGAGTACGTGCTTAAGAATGGTCTAAGTGGCTACTATGGTACAAATGGTGGTAAAGTTAGCCTTCCAAAAGTAGTCGGAAGCAACCAATCAACTAACAACGACAACCAAAACGGTGATGGTAGTGGTAAGTTCGAGAAGAGCTGGGGCAGTGTTTACTATCGTTATAACGATGGCAAACGTGCTAAGAATGCCTTCATCAAAGATAACGACGGAAATGTTTACTACTTTGATAACTCAGGTCGCATGGCAATCGGTGAAAAGACTATCGATGGTAAACAATACTTCTTCCTCGCTAATGGGGTGCAGTTGCGTGATGGTTATCGTCAAAACCGCAGAGGTCAAGTGTTCTACTATGACCAAAACGGTGTCTTGAATGCAAACGGCAAACAAGATCCAAAACCAGACAACAATAATAATGCATCAGGACGTAACCAATTCGTTCAAATTGGTAATAACGTTTGGGCTTACTATGATGGTAATGGTAAACGTGTAACAGGTCACCAAAACATTAATGGTCAAGAACTCTTCTTCGACAACAATGGTGTCCAAGTTAAAGGTCGTACTGTTAACGAAAATGGAACAATCCGTTACTATGATGCAAACTCAGGTGAAATGGCTCGCAACCGTTTTGCTGAAATTGAACCAGGTGTTTGGGCTTACTTCAATAATGATGGAGCAGCCGTAAAAGGTTCACAAAATATCAATGGTCAAAACCTCTACTTTGATCAAAATGGTCGTCAAGTGAAAGGTGCTTTGGCTAATGTTGATGGCAACCTTCGTTACTATGATGTAAACTCAGGTGAGCTTTACCGTAATCAATTCCATGAAATCGATGGTAGCTGGTATTACTTCGATGGTAATGGTAATGCTGTCAAAGGCATGGTTACTATCAATGGTCAAAATCTCCTCTTTGATAACAATGGTAAGCAAATCAAAGGTCATTTGGTTCGTGTGAATGGCGTTGTTCGTTACTATGATCCAAATTCAGGTGAGATGGCTGTTAACCGTTGGGTTGAAGTGAGTCCAGGATGGTGGGTTTACTTTGACGCTCAAGGCCGAGGACAAATCTAATCGTTTCCAAACTGTATGAACCGAGACAGTAGTCTCGGTTTTTATGGCATAACTGGGTTTCCGTAAAGACTTAAATGTGGACTGTGAATAGTCATTTAACCCTTTTCTTGGCTGAGTTGTGAAATACCTATGACTATTTGGTGCCCAGAATGATAGCAAAATAGCCTAATCCCAATGACTATTATTAATGCACAATTTAATACGAGAAAGCTTTAAAATTAGGGATTTTCATTAAATGGTTCCAATCTATTGACGAAGCGTCAAAGTCAATCTATACTAGGAGTAATACCAGTTATTTATTGGCATTCCCTAGTCGAGGACTAGTCGCAGGCTTGGCCTGTGTCATTCCTAATAGGCCATTTCTTTAACAAATACAGTAAGGCTCTAGCCATTCAAAGATGAGAAGTAGTTGTGATAGTTTATAGTCTATTTCTTATGAGAGTGTCCTTAGGGAGAGAAAGCTCCATTAAAGACTCATCATTTAAGTTGTCGGTGTAATCTCATTTTGATGTCACTTTCGTAAACTACTTGATAGATATCGCACATTAAAGCACTATTTTTTCACTTAGGGGTTAAAATGATTAAAGTTCTTACACCTTACTTGTAAAAATTCGATTCTCGTATTATAGTATATATAAGAGATATCAAAAATTTTAATCTTTGATAAGAACTTGTTAGTTTCTCCGAGGGAAAATGAAATCTTAATAGAAAAGATTTCCATGAGAACTTAGCAAGTAAAGGATTTTATTTCTCATAAAAAAGTAGAAAGGGGGAGTATTTTTGAGAGCCTATAGGGAAAATGCGACTGAGGCAGCGGCTAAGGCTAAAACCGCCGAAGCGCATAATGCACGTAAGTCAGCGGACTCTGATTTAGTTGATACTATAGATCTTTCTAAATTATTGACTAACCCAAAAAGTCGCTCTGACCACAGTGCCCCCTCTCCATTAGATTTTGCTAGAGCAGACGAAGCCCTCTTTGATAATCATGCCCAATCAGAAACCGTGAGGATTCCATCAAAGCAAGAGATTATTTTTCAAGGAGCAGATTCTAAAACTCCAGACCCTGAAGTCATGGAAAACCATGTCTTTACAGGAACTAGAGATAGGAAGACTGGCTTAATCGAATGGGACAAGGACAGTTATACCTATCCTAAGATATCGGTACCAGTTGTCCAGGGCTATTTCGCTGACCAAAAAGAAGCGGGTTTTAACGTTGTCACACCCTATGTGCCAACGGTAACGGAACATGTGACCTATAGGAAATTGGGACGCATTATCCCTGTGACAGAAGATGGGGAATATATTCCAGGTGCTTTGACTAAGCAGTATAACAATAACAAAAAAGATCCACGAAAGGCGGGTGAGACAGCAACACCAGCTGTTCAAGATTATATGACAGATATTAAAAGTGTAGTACCGAACAAACCAGGAGGGGATACTCCGGTTGTGTATCGTAAAATTTTCAAGAAAGCCAGCATCACTTATATTGATGAAACTACTGGTGCTTACTTGGTTAGTGACCAGTTGACCGGGGAATTGGGTGAAGCGATTGAATACGGAACAGCAACACGTATCAAGACTTTCAAGGACATGGGGTATGACTTGATTCAGGACGAATTCCCTAAAGATGCCATTTTTGATGATAAGGATATTGATGATCAAGAGTGGTTTGTCCTCTTGCAACACGATGTTGCCAAGGTAGGGCCTGATCATGAACAAGTCCCAGATACTCCAATCAATCCTAATAATCCAGATGGACCTAAGTGGCCATCTAAGTATGCTTACGAGAAAGAAGTAAGCTTCACAGTCTTTTACAAGAGTACAGATGGCAATGCGGATTTGCCAGATGCCGATGTGCAAAAGGCTTATTGGGTCCGTACCCTTACCTTTGACAAGGTCACAGGTGAGCTTGTTGACGAGACAGAATGGTCACCAAACAAGACCAAGTATTATGACATCTATGCTCCAGTTGTTTTAGGCTATTTTGCGGATCGAGTAGAAGTTAAAGGTAGAGAGGTTACTGAAGATAACATCGAAGAAACCATTACCTACGTTCCACTTGGTAAGATTATTCCTATTGATGCGAATGGACGCTTGATTCCAAACGTTCCAACGCCAACCTTCAACAACGATGCCAATAACCCAACTAAGGTTAGTGAGACACTTGTTCCTCACATTCCGGGTTATCGTCCAATGCAACAAAGTGTCATGCCTGAGAGCTTGACAGACGATATTCTTGTTGAGTACGCTCCAATCCTTGAAGATGTAACGCAACCAACCTTGCAAACTGTCTTCTTCAAAGGTGCTGGCGAAGCAACACCGTCTGTTAATATTCAGTCTGACTTCACCTTCACTGGTAAGTACAACCAAGCAGAAGATACTTACACTTGGGATCAAGACAGCTATACTTTCGCTAAGGTCAATGTTCCAGTTATCGAAGGTTACTTTGCGGACAAGGCAGTTGCTGGTATGCAGGTTGTTACACCTGATAAACCAGAAGCAACAGATAGTGTTGCCTATAAAGAGCTTGGTAAGATTATCCCTGTTGATAGCTTTGGTAATCCAATCGCAGATGCAGAGCCAGTTCATTATGCTAATGATCCTCAAGATGCTACGCAAGTTATTGAGACACCAGCACCACAAGTTGCTGGCTACCAAGCTGAAAGTGAATTGGTATTGCCAATTGACCTCAGCATGGACCAAACATTGGTTTACGAGCCAATCTTGGATGATATCACGCAAGATACGAAACAAACGGTTACCTTCCAAGGTGCAGGCTACAAAGATCCAGTTATCAACATTCAAGATAGCTTCAGCTTCCACGGTAAATTTAACCAAGTGGAACAAACAAGCACTTGGAATCAAGACAGCTTCACTTATGATGTTGTAGAAGTTCCAGTTGTAGATGGCTTCTATGCGGATAAACGTCAAGCTGGTGGTCTTGAAGTTCGCCCAGACCTTCCAGAAGTGGAAGATACAGTAACTTACACAGAGCTTGGTAAGATTATTCCAGTAGATGAGTATGGTACACCTATTGAAAATGCACCTACTCCAAGCTATAACAACGATCCTGAAGATCCGACCATGGCTATGGAAACAGTTGTTCCAGATGTTCTTGGTTACATTTCTGAAAAGGCCTTTATTACTCCAGAACACCCAGGTCAAGATACCAACGTGGTTTATGCTAAGGATGAGCAAAAAGCTATTATCCTTTACATGAATGAGCTTGATAAGTCCGAATTGACTCGTGATGTCGTCGTCGGAAGCTCAGGTGAGAAGATTGACTACTCTACTGATGAACAAATTGCAAACTTGCTCAAACAAGGTTATGAACTTGTCAACGATGGTTATGCGGCAGCCTTTGACCACACTTACAATGGTGATTCTGACTTTGATCAAGTCTTCGAAGTTGTTCTTCGTGAACGTTTGGTTCTTATTGACCCAGATATGCCAGCACCAGTTGCAGGTGAAGTCGTAGATCCAAACGATGTTAATAGTCCAGTTTGGCCAAATAGCGTAGAGATGCTTGAAAACCGTGCCGATGTGACACGTACAATCCAGTATGTCTTCGAAGAAGGCGGCTTGGCTAGCGACGACTACGTTGAAGTTCTTGATTTCAAACGTTTGACTAACGTTAACCTTGTTACAGGTGCTATCAATTATGAAGCATGGTCAAGTACTCAAGCTGGCTTCTCAGCTGTTCCTTCTCCAGAGGTTGTTGGATTTACACCAGACCGTATGGAAGTAGCTGAAATGACAGATGTTTCTGTAGAAACACCTGAAATCATGGAAGTAGTAACTTACCTTAAGGATGCTCAGAAAGCTACAGTTACTTATGTTGATGGCACAACTCGTAAGAAACTTGAAGTGGTTGACTTGCTTGGTAAATCAGGCGAAGTTATCGATTACTCAACAATCGAGCGTATCAAGTACTATAGTGACCGTGGTTATACCCTCCTTGCAGATGGCTTCACAAACGGTGTTATCTTTGATGGTGATTCACATGTTGACCAAAACTTCATGGTTACCCTTCGTCATGGTACCGTTCAAGTAGGTCCAGATAACATCCAAGAAGCCGGTACACCAATCAACCCAGCAAATCCTGATGGAGCTAAATGGCCAGAACGTGAAAGCTATATTAAAGATGTAACCTTCACAGTTCTCTACACATCTAGCGATGGACAAGCAGAACTTCCTGCTAATAACATCCAAACCGCTCAATGGACACGTAGTTTGACCATTGATAAGGTTACAGGTGAAGAGCTTGGTTCAAGCTACTGGACTTCAAATAAAGGTCAGTTTGAAACAGTTATCACACCAGAAGTAGAAGGCTATAGCGCTGATAAGGACAAGGTTGAAGGTAAGACAGTAGGTCAACGTAACCTTGAAGAAACCGTTGTTTATATCCCGCTTACAGGCGATATCAATGGTAAACCTAAAGAAAACAAGGCAGACGATATCGTTGTTGAAGAGGTTCAAGATCTAGAAGTTCTCGACCAAGTCGAAGAGCAAGTGGAATCTCATGAGGGACCAGTCACTTATGGACCAGGCGATGACTTTGAAGCACCTGTTTCAAGTCAAGCTGAGGGTAAAGGCTCTAAACACAAGATGCCAATTAATCTCTCAAATGAGGAAGAAGCAAGCAAAGGTAAGATTGAAGAAACCATCAATATCGCAGGCTTCACCGTATCGGTAACAGGTCTAGGACTTGGCCGCAACGGACGTAAGAAGAAAAATAAGAAAGATCACAAAGATCAAAAAGACAAATAATATAAAGACCTGAATGACTCAGGCATGCCCAGACAGAAAGAAAATCTCAAGTTGCATTGTGCACTTGGGATTTTTTTGTGGATTAACTAACTGAGGTCTGTGGAAACTTAGCATTATAAATGTAAAAGAAGGTGTCGAAACATAAACAGACATTGATTAAATTGACGATAAAAACTATAATCTAGTTACAAGTGTTATGTACTTAAATGTTCATTCAAATACTGTTAAATTCAACTTACAGCTTGTTTTAAAAAAGAGGTACTATGTCTATTTCGTTTACTTATTGTGGTGTTGCATGTGGCGTTATCTCCATTGATAATCAATTTTATATCGGGATTGATCCTGACTTGTCTCCTAAAGGAACCTTGGTACGGTTTAAAGGATTTGTCTCCGAGAAACAAACTGATGTTCATAAGGATAAGTCTCTTCTTAGTAAAGTTGATGTATGGCTAATTACTCATGGGCATCAAGATCATTTGGATGATGTAGGGAAAGATTATTTGAAGGGTAAAACAGTCATTTCTCCTAATAAGAAAATCTTAAATGGGTTATCTGGCTTAAATAACTTTGTTTTAAAATGGGGAGAAGAACAATCATTTCAAGTCGCTGACTATTGTATCACCATTAAAGCACTACCGGCTTATCATGCCAGCAACTACATCATACGAAAGATTGTTGGTAAAGTGAATGGTTATCAAATATCAATTACAAGTTCGTCAGAAACTAAAGTCATGTATTTTACTGGTGATACTGTTTTGTACCCAGACTTAACAAAAAATGTTCCTAAAAATATAGATGCCATATTTGCTAATTTAGGTGCTGTAAAATCAGGTTCATTTGGTGGACCATTTACCATGGACTTGAAGATGTTAAATCGAATGAAAGATCTCCTTCAACCTAAAAGGATTTATCCCATTCATATAGATGATTATAGTCATTACAAGACAACTAAAAAAGAAGTTGAAGCAGCAGGCTATAGGGTTTTAGCTGTAGGTGAGACCATCGATATATAATTTATTGAGCGAATTGAATACTCTACTAAAATGAACTTGTTTATGGCATTCTTACTCACGTTTGCATTGTAGTTTCTCTTGTGGTAACATCACTTCTATACTACAATATAGGAAAACAACCATAAAAGGAGTATGCCATGCCGACAGAATATGAAAAAATGATTGCAGGTGATTTTTATAAGCCTAGCGACCCTGAGTTACGTGCCCTAGCAGCTAAATCGAGAGAAAACCAAATGGCCTTTAATGCGGAACCTGACCGTCTCAAGAGAGCTGAAATTGTCAAATCTTGGTTTGGTTCGACTGGTGAAAATCTTGCCATGAATCCTCAGTTCGTTACGGATTACGGTGTTAATATCCATATCGGTGAAAATTTTTATTCTAACTGGAACTTGACTATGCTAGACGTCTGTCCTATCACGATTGGTGACAATGCTATGATTGGTCCGAATTGTCAGTTTCTAACACCTCTTCATCCGCTTGATCCAACCGAGCGTAATTCAGGCCTTGAATATGGGGCTCCAATTACTATCGGTGATAACTTCTGGGCTGGTGGAGGCGTGACCATCCTTCCAGGCGTTACTTTGGGGAATAATGTAGTGGCTGGGGCAGGCGCTGTTGTGACTAAGTCTTTCGGTGACAATGTGGTGCTAGGTGGAAACCCTGCGCGTGTTATTAAGGAAATTCCTGTAAAGAAAGACTAAATGAAGCAACTCAAGGATTTAAGTCCTTGAGTTTTTTTGAAATCTATTGAAAGTTGAGTGGAAATCTCTTGAAAAGTTATTGACATTACCTTCTAAAACTCTTATACTAAACAACGTTAGTTAGCTAACAATGTAGTTAAGGAGTTGTTTTTTGGACCACTTTGGACGCTTGTTGAAGCAAGCCAATAACAATATGATGCGCCACTTTGATCAGTTTGCTAGGCAGTATGATTTGACTGGAAATCAGATGGCCATTATCGATTTTATAACCAATCATGCTAATCATGAGGTATTTCAACGTGACATTGAGCACGAATTTGAGATTCAGCGTTCGACAACGACAGTTCTCTTACAACGGATGGAGAAAAAAGGCCTTATCGAACGACATACCTCATCGAAAGACGCTAGGCAAAAAGCGGTTGTTTTAACGGATAAGGCAGTAAAAATCGCGTCTGCCTGCCAATCCTATCTTCGAAAAGAAGAGGAAGAGTTTGCCCAGCAATTTTCATCTGAAGAGAGAGAAGTCTTTCTCAAAATCTTACAACACTACCGCAATATTTAAGTTTATATAGGAGGAACAAATACTTATGTCAGACGAAAAAATCTCCACTAAGATCCTGTGTGCCATCTTTGCGACAGGAATCCTTTCTTTTTGTGGAGTGGCTGGTGAAACAGCTATGAACATCACCTTTCCTGTATTGATGAAGGCATTTTCGGTTAATACGTCAACAGTACAGTGGGTTACAACCATCTACCTATTAGTCGTTGCTTGCGTGGTGCCCTTATCTGCCTATCTCAAGCGCTCGTTTAAGATGAAAACCATCTTTCTTGTCGCAAACCTTTTGTCTATCTTAGGTGTTCTCATTGACTTTATAGCTCCTAGTTTTAGCTTTGTTGTTTTGGGACGATTGGTTCAAGGGATGGGAGTTGGTTTTGCCCTACCTCTCATGTTTAACATCATTTTGGAGCAGGTGCCAAGTCGTAAGATTGGTCTCATGATGGGAGTTGGGACACTGATTACAGCAGTTGCACCGGCGATTGGACCAACTGTTGGTGGACTTTTGACGGCACATTTTGGTTGGCGTTCTATCTTCCTCATTCAGTTTCCTATTCTCTTGGCTTCACTGATTGCAGGGCTTCGCTCGATTGAGCAAAAGAGTGAGGTTAAACGTGAATCTTTAGATATCCTCAGTCTACTGGCTACCATCTTTCTTTTCTTGGGCCTGATTTTAGGTCTTCATGGGGTTGCTGAACATGCCTTCTTCAGCTTCTCAGTCTTAGGTTGGCTTTTGATTGGGATCTTAGGTCTTGTCATTTTGATTTGGCGTTCTACAACATTAGAAAATCCCATCATCAACCTCTCTATTTTGAAAAATCGTAAACTGACAGGTCATATCATCGCTTTCTTTTCTTTCCAATTGGGTTCCCTTGCGATGAGTTTCCTCTTGCCAAACTATGTGCAGTTGGTTAACAACTCTAATACCACTCTTGCAGCCTTGATGCTCCTCCCAGGAGCTATCATTGGTGCAGGATTTGCTCCGTTTTCGGGTATCATTTTAGATAAGATGGGAGCTCGTAAACCAATTCTGATTGGAGCAAGCCTTATCGTTCTTGCTCAGTTGCTATTTAGCTTGTTTGGTCTCTCCCTTTCAAATACTTTGATTCTCGCCTTTTACATGATTTTCATGACGGGACTTGGGGTTGTCTTTGGTAATGTCATGACCAATGGACAGAAACAACTGTCGCTTGATCAACGAGCCGATGCTAATGCCATCTTTAACACGCTCCAACAATTTGCAGGAGCAGTGGGAACAACACTAGCATCTCTAATTGTTGCTATGAGTCAAGCTAACCACAAGATTGACTTTGCACGAGCAACGGCTCAAGGTAGTCGAAATGGCTTTGTGGTCCTATTTGTTTTGGCTATTTTCCAACTCCTTGTCTTAGTTAGTGTTGTTAAAAAGAATGATTAATAACAAGTTTGAAGCAAAGGAAACATGCTTTCCCTTGCTTTTTCTTTCCTTAAATGAAATACTAATCTTACTGCAAATTTTAGTATTATGTTAAGGTTTATGACTTATAATAAACTTAAAGAATAAACCAGTCTTCGATCAAGAGGATAGAAGAAAGGAAAGACCAATGTCTTTACTCAAGAAAATTCGTCCCGAACAACCACTAAAGAATCTGAGGTGGTTTGATATCGGTATTGTTACGCTCATTATGTTTGGACAGTTTATTGTCCGTTCAACACAAATATATTTGGCAAGTTTGGCTCCAAGCGTTTCCACAGCAATCAGTGAGACTTCAACAAATACAGCCAGTGAAGGAGCAGGCTATTCAAGTAATTTCACCTTGCAGATTATTCTCCTAACCTTAGCGATTATATATCTCTGGATACGTCATTTTGACTTTAAACAATTACCTATACGCCTAAAGTGGTCTGTTCTCTTTTGGGTACCCTTTATTTTCGCTATCTCAGGTCTATTTGCCGATATGGTTAGCACCTTGTCAGGACAGTATAATTATTTTAGTCCTCAAGTTTTAGCCTATATTAATCCTATGGCTGTTATTGATAAGTTTATGGCTTTGTCACCTATGGCCATTGCTTACGGACTGCTTAATGGTTTCTACGAGGAATTTTTCTTCTTAGGGCTCTTGACCTCAGTAAAGGACAAGTATAAATGGTGGGTCTTGCTCTTTTCAACCATTGTCCGTGTGTCCTTCCATACCTATCAGGGCATGCTATGGGCTCTGGTTATCGGTGTGGTCTTTGGTCTACTTTATTATTTCCTTTATAAATACAAGGTCAAAAACTTGCTTCCATTCTTCCTCATGCATGCCTTGGCGGATATGTTTGGCTCGAGTCTCATTTATCTCTTGGTAAACTGGAATTATTAGTAAAACAACTCCCTTCGTTTAAGTACGAGGGGAGTTTCCTTTTATTGTTAGATGTATCTTAATTAGCTTAGTATTATCGCTTTTAATTTAATAGTTCTTGGAAGAAGTTTTCTACCTCAGGATGAAGATTAGTTTCCTTAAGTGTAAGTAGTGAAACATAAAGCGACATGCGTTCCTCTTTAACCATTGGGATAGAAATTAAATCTTTGTCTTCCTTTGTTATAGCGATTTCAGAAAGAAGACTGATACCAATTTTTTTACGAAGGAGTTGCTTAAGCAAATTAATATCATCTGTTTGAAAGAATGGTGTTGCAGCATGATGATATTGATTATTCAAATGTTGAAAAGCTTTTAGATGAACAAAATGTTCGTCTAAAATAATAAAATTTTCATTTAGAACGTCAGAGAAAGCGATAGCTTCCTTATCTGCCAATGAGTGGCCTGAAGGTAGAATATAATAAAGATCACTTGTCATAAGAGTTTTAACTGAAAATCGTTTATCGATAATCGGTTCTAAGCTTCCAATAAAACTGGCATCTAGTTCTCCCTTAGACAAGAGGTTTAGAAGTTCAATAGAACCTTCTTGTATAGGGTGAATATTTCGAAGTGCTGAGGCATTTTCAATAAAAGCAGGCTCTTTACGAACAAGATAGTCAATAATAAGAGGCGGAAACCCAATTGTATCATAGGGAGAAATGCTTCGAAGTATTTCTTTTTGGGCACCTTGTATTTCTGGAAGAGCTTTCTTTACATGTCGTAACAATATATCACCTTGTGGAGTTAGCTTAAATGTCCTATGTGAAGGATCATGCACAAGTAATTGGCAATGAAACTCCTTTTCTAAACGTTTAATGGCATAAGAAATAGATGGTTGACTCACCCCGTTTTTTCGAGCTACTTCAGTGAAAGATTGCAGGTTGCTTAGGTCATAAAAATAGTATAAGTCTTTAAGATTCATAAAATCACACTTTCAAAAAATTGTTAAAAAGAGTTACATAGACAAGGCTAGGTGAGACGATAAGTAAATATTATCCGTAGTGGTGTGTTTGACTATAACTTTTTTATTGAGTTAGAATATGATGATGAGTCAGGAGATGATTATAGGTTATCAAGAATATCTTCAAAAATAGCTAGGATTTTCTCCCTTTTATCAACAGGAACTTGTTTCAGCTTCATGTTAACTCTTTTCAATGAGAGATTATCGGTTTGGTCAGTGGTGGGCTCGAGGCTATTGAAATTGAAAAAGTCCTCTGGTGTCAAGTTTAAGGCGACAATCACTTTTTCTAGACTGTGAATGGTCAGATTCACATTTTGGTTTTCTAATTGATTGATATACTTGAGTCCGAGTCCTGCCTGTTCCGAAAGTTCCTCCTGGCTCATTTTGTTTTGTTTACGAAAATATTTCACTTTTTGTGAAATATATTTTTGTAGATAATTATTAGTTGTCATATAAACAGAATACAAGTTTTAAATGACAAAAATAACTTTTTAAACAATACAAAGTATACTATAAAATCCATATTATTGTTTATTAGTTCAATATGCTAGTCTCTATTAGTACCATCATAATTGTTGCTACTATACAGCCTGTAAAACAAATGTGTTATACGGTTAGGCACAGATAAAGTGGTTGTCCATTTGTATCTGGAGGAAAGATGATAACTGGTTGTATAGTTGATTCTGTCATAATTCTTTTTGCCCATTATAACATAAAAGAAATGAGTGGACACTATAAAGTACATTGTTCTTTAAAACGACTATTTAAGTAGTATAATATAAGTAAAAAGGAGGTTGCACTATGACTGCACATGATATTTTAAACAATCCTTTCCTCAATAAAGGTACTGCCTTTACCTTAGAGGAGCGAAAGGAACTAGGCCTTATTGGTTTACTGCCACCGTATGTTCAAACGATTGAAGAACAAGCGACGCAAACTTATGCACAAATGCAAACAAAGGCCAATGATTTGGAAAAGCGTCTTTTCCTAATGGAAATTTTTAATACCAACCGGACTCTTTTCTATTACCTCTTTTCTCAACATTTGGAGGAATTTAATCCGATTGTATACGATCCAACCATTGCAGATACCATTGAAGGCTATAGTGACCTCTTTGTCGATCCACAATATGCGGGATATCTTGATATCAATCATCCTGAAAATATTGAAGCCACTTTGAAAAATGCTGCTGGGGATCGCGAGATTCGTCTCATTGTTGTAACAGATGCAGAAGGAATCCTTGGAATCGGTGACTGGGGAACAAATGGTGTCGATATTTCTGTTGGGAAATTGATGGTCTATACGGGTGCTGCTGGAATCGATCCTTCTATGGTCCTTCCTTTAGTTATTGATGCGGGAACTAACCGTGAAGTACTTCGTAACAATCCTAATTACTTAGGAAATCGTCACGAACGGGTTCGCGGAGATCGTTACTACGACTTCATTGACCAATTTGTTCAAACAGCAGAACGTCTCTTTCCTAAACTCTATCTTCACTGGGAAGACTTCGGCCGCTTGAATGCTGCCAATATTCTTGAAAAATACCGGAAACAAATTCCAACTTTTAATGATGATATTCAAGGTACAGGAATCGTTACCTTGGGTGGTATCTTTGGTTCACTGGATATTAGTGGTGAAAAATTAACAGATCAAGTTTATCTCTGCTATGGTGGTGGTACTGCGGGTGCAGGAATTGCCTCTCGTGTTCTTCGTGAAATGGTGAGTGAAGGTCTTTCTGAGGAAGAAGCCTATAAACGTTTCTTTATGGTTGATAAACAAGGTCTTCTCTTTGATGACATGGATGACCTAACTCCTGAACAAAAACCGTTTGCTAAGAAACGTGCTGACTTTAGTAATGCAGACAAGTTGACTGACCTACTTGAAGTGGTGAAGACTGTGAAGCCAACCATTCTTGTAGGAACTTCAACTCAACCTAATACCTTCACTAAAGAAATAGTGGAAGCTATGTGTGAAAATACAGAGCGTCCGATGATTTTCCCTTTGTCAAATCCAACCAAACTAGCAGAAGCTAGTGCCAAAGATTTGATTGAATGGTCAGATGGCAAAGCTTTTGTCGCAACAGGAATTCCTGCTGATACAGTTTCTTATAAAGGTGTCGACTATGTGATTGGTCAAGCCAATAATGCCTTGATTTACCCAGGTCTTGGTCTAGGTATGCTGGCTTCTGAAGCAAGTCTTTTGACTGATGAAATGATTGGAGCAGCGGCTCATTCATTGAGTGGTATTGTCAATCCAGGCCAACCAGGAGCTCCTGTCTTGCCACCATTCAAGTATGTAGCAGATGTCTCTATTAAAGTAGCAGAAGCAGTCGCTAATAAAGCGCAAGAGCAAGGTCTTGCGCGTGCTAAGGAAACAGATATGGCCAAAGCGGTCCGTGATTTGAAGTGGTATCCAGAGTATAAATAATTCACTGCTGCTGCCTATCCTTCGCTAGCGACAGATTTGTATGGGCTGTGGACTTAAGTAATTTAGAAAGGATACCTATGTTACTCTTTTTAACCTCGATTACGAGTATCATTCCGATTATCGCTATCATTGTTTTGGGGTATATTCTTCAGGTGAAGGGATGGTTTGGAGATGCCTTTGGATCTAACCTATCCCGTTTGATCATGAATGTAGCCTTGCCAGCGTCAATCTTTGTGTCGGTGATGAAATACCTGACACTAGATAAACTAATCAGTCTTTCTGGAGGTCTCCTTTATACATTTGTGGCCTTTATCTTGGGCTATATCGTAGCTTATATTGCAGTTGTGGTTTTCAGGGTTCGTCCAGGACGGCGAGGAACCATGATTAATACCTTTGTGAATGCCAATACTATTTTTATTGGTTTACCTTTAAACGTTGCTCTTTTTGGTGATCAGGCTCTTCCTTATTTCTTAATTTACTATATCACCAACACGATTTCCACCTGGACATTGGGCGTGTATTTGATGACGAGCGATAGTAAATCGGGTCAAAGCAAGAAGACAAGTAAATTTGACTGGAAGAAATTGCTACCAGCTCCGCTTGTAGGTTTTCTTGTGGCTCTACTATTTTTGATTCTCCGAATCTCTATTCCAGATTTCGCAACGAATACCTTAACCTATGTTGGAAATATCGTCACTCCCCTATCTCTGATTTATATTGGTATCGTTCTTGCAAAAGCAGGCTTGAAAACTATTACTTTTGATAAAGATACAATTGTCACTTTAGTTGGACGCTTTATCCTAGCTCCTCTAATCATGCTTCTTGTATTGAAGTTCTTTGCACCAAATATGGCGACAGTAGAATTTAAGACCTTTATGATTCAGTCCGCTACACCAGCTTTGGCTGTTCTCCCGATCCTTGCTAATCAGGGAAAAGGAGATGTGGAATTCTCTACGAATGTAGTGACTCTAAGTACGGTTCTATTTATCGTTGTTATTCCAATATTACAAACCTTGTTAGGATAAGAGGAAGAGATTGTGAGAACAATTTTGAATGGCGTGAAAAAATGGCAGAGACTTATCAAACTTGTGCTATTTTTATCTATTGCTAGTCTGGTTATTGTAGAGATAATCAGACTTTTTAAGACCATTTCGTTTGATAAGATTGGAGCAATCTTTGGAGAACTCTCTCCAATAAAAGTCATTAGTTTAGCTTTGCTTGGTTTTATGGCTGTTGCACCTATGGTATTCTATGATAAAATCTTAAATAAAGAGCTTAATCAGAAACAAAAATTATCTTACTTACTAGAGACAAGTTGGACTATTAATAGCTTGAATAATATGATTGGCTTCGCCGGTTTGGTGGATGTTAGTTTACGATATTCCTTCTATGGAGATGAGGAACGACCTGAGAAAAGTATGCAGGGAATTTCTCGTGTCATACCTTATTTTATGAGTGGATTTTCACTGTTTGCCCTGATAAGCTTGGTTTTGACAGGTTTATTCCCTTTATCAATTGGGATTATGCAGTATTGGCCAGCTCTTTTAGGAGCTAGTCTATATCTTCCAATTGTTTTATTGGTTTCAAACAGAAAAAAATGGGCCTATTTTAGTCAACTGGGTGGAAGGACAATTAAATCTTTAGTATTTGCTTCTGGCCTTGATTGGGCTAGCGTATTAAGTTTTTTTCTTTTGGTTGGGTATGCTTTAGACTATAATTTACCAATTTATGATATAATCCCCCCTCAAGGGATTTAGTTCTGTGTAAAACGGAGCTAAATCCTTTTTATTTAGTAAAATCAATACCATTAGGGATTGATTTGATTTTTATTAAAAATATGAGATAATAGACTCGGACTAAGTTTAAACAGCAATTTTAGAGGGAGACAATTATGTCAAAACGACTATTATCGGATGAGCCGAATACCCCCAAATCCCTTAAGGAGCTTTTCTGGGAAAATGCGGAAAAAGCTCGTATGGGGGAATTTTGGAAAGACAAGAAGAGTTACAAAGAGCTTTCAGAAGCTACGGGGATTCCGTCAGGAAGCCTTCGGATGCTTTTCATGAACAAGCCTAAGGGAAATATTCCAAAGATTGTAACCATTACTAACGGTCTGGCCAAGGTGACTGGGAAAAACATTACACTTGGGAAGCTCTTAGCTCGAGATAATCAGCATGAGGGTTTTGAGTTTCCAAGAGATCCTGATCAGGTCACCCAGAACTTGTGGCACAATATTCGCAAGAAGTTGGAAATCACGGAAGATATGGCTGAGGGGGAAGTCAGAGAACGCATGACAGCCTTTGTAGTCTCATCTGGTATGGCTCAAACCAACTATAACCTGATCAATCAAACAGGAACGGTATCGCTTGATACTTTGGAAAAATTCTCCAAAAGACTTAGAGTCGAACCTTATGAATTGTTGGCTACTATAAGACGTAGAGAGATTATTGATAAGGTTGAAGGCCCTATTCCTAAAGGAAATGACAACGACTCTCACATTGATATTGGCAAGCTTAATACTTTCATTAAATCACAACCTTACTCGCCCAATGGTCAAGAGGTAGCATCAGCAGACTTAAGCCCACAGAATCTCTATCATTATTATGCCAAGGGAAATGTCGGAGATATGCCCATAAAAACAGCCTATAAGTTTAAAAGATTAGTGGATATTTATGAAGCAGAATATGGTATTCTTGAACCTTCAAGCAGAGTTTTAGATGTCAAGGAATTGGAAAAATTTCTTTATAGTGGGATGATTACCGGCTATGCTATTTCTAAGACAGGGTTGATGAATGCGACCAATGGAAATCTCTATATCAAGGGCAAACGTCCTATCGAATCTATGCAACTGGATCGTGCCTTCGGTCTCTATAAACACCTAAAAAGACTGAAAAAGGACTAATAAATTCTTTACCTAACAAAAAGCCCAAATCAATAGTTTGATTTGGACTTTTTGTTTGTCGTTTATCTGTATGACGAATGAGAATAATTTTAGTCGATTTGCGGACTTATCTTACAATTGCTTCACACGTCCATTTTCATCAAAGTGGTAAGTCACACCATTGATGGTACGTGTTTGGTTGGTGACGAGAAATATCTTGACTACTCTTAGTGTTCTTTTCAAAGTAAAGTAGGACACATCATTAAGAAATAGCACGTTTTATTAATCAAAAATTTTATAAATTAGGTATATTTTAATTTATTGCAAATAATATAAATTTATTATAAATTATAATGTATTATTAATTTTTAATCTTCATAACCATGTTGGATATGTGTTGTTAAAATATGAAAATAAGATGATTGTTTGTTGTAATCTTTGTTTCATTATGTTAAACGACATATATACTGTATCGTTATAAAAATCGTACTAGTGTAAAAAAACTGAAAATTTTATTGACAGTTAAATTATAAAGAAGTAGAATACGGTTACAGCATAAATGTTAAGCAACAGCAATTGAATCATAATTCAATTGGGAGGAATTTATGAAATGAAAGATTTTTTTAATCGACGCCAACGTTTTTCTTTGAGAAAATATTCAATCGGCGTTTGCTCAGTGCTTTTGGGAACGGCACTGTTTGCAGCACATGGTGCACAAGCTGATGAGCTTGCCAGTACCGACACACCGGTAACACCAGAGGAATCTGTTACCGGCGATGATTCGAGTAGTTTAGTAACTACTTCAACAACAACGGCACAACAGACAGATCCTACGTCTGTTGTTTCAGCATCTACTGAACCATCTGCAACACTTGATTTAACTCCAAGTGTAACAACTTCTGCGGATGCATCAACAGGAGAAACAACAAATACACAGGCTGAGACAGCAAAAGAATCTAATGAGTCTGTTTCAGAATCATATGTTGAGAATCATTCAGATAAAGTGAGTCAAACTGATAGTCACGAAAATTCATCTGATAAAACTCAAAAGTTATCTAATTCGGATGATTCTAATCGTTCTAGTCGTACGCGTCGTGATACGAGTGCAGCAGCATCAGCTTCATCAACAGTAGCAGTAGATGCTCAGAAAGAAGTATCTAGTTGGAGTGAATTTGTTGCAGCACTTCAAGACAGTAGCATTAAAGAAATTACCGTTAAAGGTAATATTGTAGCAGCAGGTGATAATGGTAATACGGATAATGGACGTTCAGGATCTGTTGACCGTAAAATCACTATTAATACTCAAGCACGTCCACTTACAATCAAAGGTGAAAATCAAAATGCTAGTCTAGATCTTTTGTCAAATACCTTAGAATTAACTGGTGCAGCTTGGGAGCTTAACTTCAAAAACCTTAAATTGGCATCAGCTAACTCAAAGGGACCTGTTGATTTATCTAAGACAAGTGGTCCAAATACTGTTACTTTTGACAATGTAACCAGTGTTGGTTCATCACTTTATGGTGGTGGTGGAAACACCAATGTTGTTATTAAAGGAAATACAACATCAACTGTTAGTGATAGCTATCAATCTGGAAATGGACAAACTCAGTATGTTCAACGTAACGTGGGACAAGCTGGTAGATCAGATAAACGTCGTGAATCAAACATTCATGATGCTAAAGCTGTCATTGTTTCTGAGGGGGCTAGTCTAACACTTAACCGTTCTTCTCAAGGGGATGCAATCACTCTTGAAAGTGGCGCTAAAGTTAGTGTTCAAGATAGAGCTAACCTAACCATTAATATGAACACTGACAATGCTACAGATAGTGCTCGATATCATAATGCTGGTATCTTTATGGCAGATGGTGGTACAGTAGAAACAGGTAAAGAGTCAAAACTTGTACTTAACACTAGTATCGGACAAGGTATTTCGCTTGGTATCAATCGACCTGGAGATGGTGTAACAGATAGAGATCGTTTCGGTGGTTATGGTGCTGGAAATAGCAATCGTAAGAATGGTCCAAGTAAAGTTATTATCGGTGACGGTGCGACCTTTGAATTAAATGGTCGTGATGGTGTGATGGCCGGTAATAATGCTGAGTTTACAACGGGTGCAACTTCTAAAGTTCGTTTTGAAAATAAAGGCCGTGGTGTTGCGATTGACCTTGGTAATAATTCGAAAGTTAATTTTGGTAAAAATTCTACCAATACATTCCACTCAGTAGGTAAAGGTCCTAAGAGTGGAGGAGGCCCTTCAGGAAGCTATGACGGTTATAACTATATTGGTCTAAATGAAAATGGTCGTATTGTCGTAGATGACTATGCAACATTCCGTGTACAAATGGATGATCGCGGTGATAATGCTTGGGACGATGTTATTTCACTTGGTTCTGAAAATGGCCAAAAGGATCAACCGTTATTCCAGGCTAATAAGGGTTCTATCGTAGACATTCGAGATGATAATACTAACTACTATGCTGAATTGATTTCAGTAGCGTTGGGAAATAGTTCTAATACCTTTTTCCAATTTAACAATCCACTTTATGTCTCATTACTACGTTATACTAGATCAGATGGTCTCTCAGCTGGAGAGGTGACTGGTAAATTGCCTGCATCTACTCCTCAAGGTAATAACCCTGAAGATATTGGTCATGGTAATATTCTTTATATTTCAAATAAATCAGCTAGTTCAGGTAACCGAGTAGAATTTAACGGTCCAACAGGAACACTCGTTAATCCAGGTCTTGGAACATATACTGTTTATTCGTTGAATAAAGATGGTAGAGATGCACAAAGTCGTAATAAGCAAAGCTCTGTTTGGACTAATATCCAAGGTGGAGCATTGAGTATTGCAGGTTTCCAAAGTAACCATGCTGATATTAATCCTGCAAATGCACAATCAGTTCCAACAGGTTCATCTACAGGTGGTATATCAGCAACTGACAGAACATATGGTATCGACCCTGTTGGTGATAACCGTCAAAACATTTGGATTTCGAACGGCTCAACAATCAATCCTACAGCTATCCATAAAAATGTTATCAAATACGTTTATGAAGATGGCACACCAGTTAAAGATGACGTCATTCAATCATCTGATTGGAATCGTACTCTTGAGGTTGCCATTGATCAGGACCAATTTAAAGATGTTTTGAAGAATTCAACTGTAAGTAATGGTGATGAATTCTTGACTGCTTACAGTAAAGCAAAATACAATGTTGGTGATATCGATGGCGATGGTAAAGCTGATACAGGATGGAGAGTAGCAGGAACGACAAACAATGAGACTGTCAACTATACTGCTGTAACTTCTCCTAAGCTAAGTGGCTATAAGGCAGAAATTTTATCAACTAATGTTCCTGGTCTAAAAGCAGGAGACAATGCAGATAGTGTAGCTGCTTCTTATACTTACAATCCTTCTACTGCGCCAGCAGATACTATCATTGAAACTAGTGCAGGTCGCAGAACAATTTCTGACACTTATTGGCGTAATATTGTAGCTAAATCTGATTTAGGAAGCTATGAAACTGTAGTTGTTTATAAGAAAGAGAAACAGAAAGCTACAATTCACTATGTTGATGTGTCAGCTAATAATAAAGAATTAGCTAGTGATTCTGTTGAAGGTGATTCAGGAGCTAATATTGATTACTCAACTGCTAACAAGATTCAAGAGTTTGTTAATAAAGGCTACAAACTAGTAGAAGATGGATTTACTAAAGCTACAGCAGATGAGAAGAAATATGATAATGATGCTTCTGTAGATCAAGAATTTACTGTTAAGTTAGAACATGATAAAGTTCCAGTAGGACCAAATGATCCACATAATCCAACAGATCCAATCAATCCAAATGATCCAAACAGTCCAAAATACCCAGCGACAGATCAATGGAAGAAAGATGTAACATCAACTGTTCATTATGTAGGTGCAGGAAGTCAGACCCCAAATGACAATGTACAAAATGCACAATGGACACGTACATTGGAACTTGATAAAGTTACAGGTGAAATTCTTAATCCAAATGAACCATGGGTAGCTAATAAGACGGATTATGCGTCAGTGCCAACACCAAATGTCACTGGCTACTATGCGGATAAGGCAAGCGTTCCAACTAAGACGGTTACCCAAGATAATCTTGAAGAAACGGTTACTTATAAACCGCTTGGAAGCTTGGTTCCAAAACCAGAAACACCAAACGATCCAAACTTCCCATCAACACCAGGTGTTAAATATCCGAACGATCCAACAGATCCAACGAAACCAGGTCAACCGGTCGTTCCAGATGTTCCAGGTTATGAACCCCACCTTCCAGATCCAAATGATCCAACGAAACCAGGTCAACCAATCCAACCAGGAACACCTGTAACACCTGATAAACCAGGTGAAGATACACCAATCATCTATGTACCAAAAACAACTGAAGTAACAAAACCAACTAAACAAACGGTAACGTTTGAAGGAGCAGGCGATAATACTCCAGCTGCTAAAGTTCAAAATGACTTCACCTTTACTGGTAAACAAAAAAATGGTACAACAACATGGGATCAACCTAATCACACTTATGGTAAAGAAACAGTTCCAGTTGTTGAACATTACTATGCCGATAAGAAGGAAGCTGGATCTAAGACAGTTACTCCAGACCAACCAGAAGTTACGGATAAGGTTACTTATAAACCACTTGGTAAGATCATCCCAGTTGATGAAACCAATACACCAATTCCAAGTGCACCAACTCCACAGTACAACAATGATCCACAAGATCCAACTAAGGGTGGTGAGACTCCAACTCCAGTTATCCCAGGTTATGTGACAGACACTCCAAGTGTAACACCTAATGACCCAGGATCTGATACACCTGTTGTCTACCGTAAGGCAGAACAAAAAGCTGTTATCAAGTACGTAGATCAAAATACTGGTACAACACTTGAAAATGATCAAGTTTCTGGTAAATCAGGTGAGGCCATCAACTACTCAACTGCGGACAAGATTAAGTACTATGAAGATCGTGGTTATGTTCTCGTAAGCGATGAATTCCCAGCAGGAGCTACTTATGACACAGATGCATCCGTTGATCAAATTTGGACAGTAACCTTGAAACATGGTGAAACACCAGTTGGACCAAATGATCCACATAATCCAACAGATCCAATCAATCCAAATGATCCAAACAGTCCTAAGTACCCAGCGACAGATCAATGGAAGAAAGATGTCACATCAACGGTTAAGTATGTGGTATCAGACGGTAAGGCAACAGCCCCAGCTGACAATGTTCAAAATGCACAATGGACACGTACCTTAAATCTTGATAAGGTGACAGGTAAAGTTCTTAACCCTGATGCACCATGGACAGCGAATAAGACTAACTATGATGCAGTTCCAACACCAGGATTAGAAGGTTACTATGCTGATAAAGGAAGTGTTGCTTCTAAGACAGTCACTCAAGAAAATCTTGAAGAAACTGTAACCTACAAACCACTTGGAAACTTGGTTCCAAAACCAGAAACACCAAACGATCCAAACTTCCCATCAACACCAGGTGTTAAATATCCGAACGATCCAACAGATCCAACGAAACCAGGTCAACCGGTCGTTCCAGATGTTCCAGGTTATGAACCCCACCTTCCAGATCCAAATGATCCAACGAAACCAGGTCAACCAATCCAACCAGGAACACCTGTAACACCTGATAAACCAGGTGAAGATACACCAATCATCTATGTACCAAAAACAACTGAAGTAACAAAACCAACTAAACAAACTGTTAAGTACACAAGTACAGATGGTAAAGCTCAGGTGCCTTCAGATAAGATTCAAAATGACTATACTTTCACAGGTAAGAAGAATCAAGCTGATGGTACAACAACATGGACTGAAAACAGTCATACTTACGGTAGGGAAAGTGTTCCAGTAGTTTCTGGTTACTACGCTGACAAGTCTGAAGCAGGTAGTAAAACAGTCACTCCAACCAATCCTAATGCTGAAGATGTTGTAACTTATAAACCACTTGGTAAGATTATTCAGGTAGATGAAGATGGAAATGTTATTCCTAATTCAAGTTCTGTAACATACAACAATAATCCATCAAATCCTAGAGAAGCAGCAGAAACTAAAATTCCAGATGCACCAACAGGATATGTGATTAAGGAAGAACAACCACAAGCATGGGGTTACAATATTGTTGATAAAACTATTGAACCAAATGATGAAAGTGATCCAGATCGAATTTCACAAGATACGAAGATTGTTTATGTTAAAGCCGATCAAAAAGCTGTCATCAAGTACGTTGATCAAACAACGGGTCAAACCCTTGCCAATGATCAAGTTGGTGGTAAATCAGGTGAAGCTATCAACTACTCAACTGAGGACAAGATCAAGTACTATGAAGATCGTGGTTATGTTCTCGTAAGCGATGAATTCCCAGCAGGAGCTACTTATGACACAGATGCATCCGTTGATCAAATTTGGACAGTAACCTTGAAACATGGTGAAACACCAGTTGGACCAAATGATCCACATAATCCAACAGATCCAATCAATCCAAATGATCCAAACAGTCCTAAGTACCCAGCGACAGATCAATGGAAGAAAGATGTCACATCAACGGTTAAGTATGTGGTATCAGATGGTAAGGTAGCAGCCCCAGCAGATCATGTTGAAAACGCGACATGGACACGCACGCTTACCTTGGATAAAGTCACAGGTAAAGAACTTTCAGCGACACCATGGGCATCAGATAAGACTGCCTACGCTGAAGTTCCAACACCAGGTTTGACAGGTTACTACGCTGATAAAGGAAGTGTTGCTTCTAAGGCTGTTACTCAAGAAAACCTTGAAGAAACAGTTACTTACAAACCACTTGGAAACTTGGTTCCAAAACCAGTGACACCAAACGATCCAAACTTCCCATCAACACCAGATGTGAAGTATCCAAACGATCCAACAGACCCAACGAAACCAGGTAAACCAGTCGTTCCAGATGTACCAGGCTATAAACCATACTTGCCAGATCCAAAAGATCCAAGCAAACCAGGTCAACCAATCCAACCAGGAACACCTGTAACACCAGAGGATCCAGGTAAAGATACACCAATCATTTATGTTCCGGTTACTCCTGATAAACCTGTAACTCCTCCAGAACAACCTAAGGTACCAACACCTAAGAAACCAGAGGAGCCAGAACAACCAGTTAAACCAGAACAACCTGTAAGTCCAACTGTTATTGAAGAAGTAACTCCACAAGTTGCTCAACCTCAAAAACAAGCAGTTCTACCAGAGACAGGAACAGAAAGTGGACATATTGCAGAAGTGACAGGTTTGTCAGCCTTGATTACAGGTCTTGGACTAGGTCTTTTGGGCCGTCGTCGTAAGAAAGAAGACTAATAACAAAGAGAATCCTTCCCTTCTTCTAAATAGTTAGTTAAAATAAAAAATTAGTCTTCAAAAAAAGAGGTTCTTCCCTATAGGTTGGGGGAGGACCTTTTTTGATCTATTTTTTAACCTAAGTACAAAATTGGAGTCTTGATTTTGTACTTTTATTCTGGATATGTGATTAAAGAAAATTCTTAAAAAGGAAGTTGAAATTAATCAACTTCCTTTAGTATAGATATCTGTGAGAAAAAACTTAGTCTATTTCCTGAATTCTTTACAATTGCTTCGCACGTCCATTTTCATCAAAGTGATAAGTCACACCATTGATGGTACGTGTTTGGTTAGTGACGAGCTCACCAGAGTTTTCATCATAGTAACGAGTCCCCTTGTAGTCTGTAACGAAATTGCCCTTCACTTGCTTACCTTCATAATCAAAGTAGAGGTGTTGACCATTGATGACTTGATCAAAGAGGAGGGCCTTACCATCCTTACCGAAGTAGTACCAGTTGTCCTTCCAATTGACGAATTGATTGGTTACCGCAGCGCCTGTTTCAGCGTCGAAGTAGTAGTAACTGTAGATTTTAGGTTCGATGATAGTACTACTAGATGTCCGAGGATATCTAGTAGACTCTTTTTGCTCAGGACTAAGCACTTTATCTTTTGCGAGATAACCAGTAACTAAGCTTGTAGACTCTGTATTATCGAGATAATAGAGTTTCCCATCGATTTCTTGAAGACCGAGAAGTTTATTACCATTTTCGTCAGTATAGTACCAATCGCCACCTACTTGATGGAATCCTTTTTCTCTGACTGCTGCTCCAGTAACCTTATCGTAGAAAGGTCCTGAACCGGAAGGCCCAAAAGTTCCTCGACGGGCTTGTCCATCTTCATAGAACGAATAGGTTACACCATTAATGGTATGAGAATCAGAAAGTGGTTTTCCATCTTTATCATAATAGAAGAGACCATTATCAGCATGAACAAATTGGTTCCGTGGGACTTCCTTCTGTTCACCGGTATTCTTATCATAGTAGTGGCCATTTTTAACTACGTTTTTGAATTGTGTTCCGAGGTGATCGTCAAAGTAGACAGGGACACCATCAATGGTATGAGCACCTTTTAGAATATTGCCTTGCTTATCTGCATAGAACCACTTACCTCGACTTGTAAAGTAACGCCCCTTAACAAGTTCACCAGTATCCTTGTCATAATACTTAACTGGGGTACCAAAGACCACAAAGTTATCATAGAGAACATTAATGCCATCTTCATCTACAAAGTCATCTTTAGCTTGTATTCCAAATATCCTGTCGAAATGCACCTGAACACCATTGATGACGTGGTCCCCCTTAAGTATTTTGCCATTTGAACCGACATAATACCAATGGTTATTAATATTATGATAACGATTTTTTTCGAGTTTGATTCTCACACCAGAGTCTTTATCATAGTAGTAACCATCGTCTCCAAAATCACCTTTCACTTGTCGACCATAATAAGAATCAAAGTAGACAGGAACATTATTTATGGTTTGTGAACCTTTTAGTGGTTTGCCCTCAGCATCCACATAGTACCAATATTTATCTAGATTGACATAACGGTTGGTCACGAGTGCACCAGTTGAAGTATCGTAGTATTTACCATTACCTCCAAAGTCACCTTTCACTTGAGCACCAGTCTTATCATCGAAGTAGTACTCTTTACCATCAATAAGAGTAGCACCTTTCACGGGGATACCTTTTGCGCCAATAAAGTAGTTTTTGTCTTTAACTGTTACGAATCGGTTAGTTACTAGCTTACCAGTGTGTTTATCATAATAGCGGTTTTCCTTATCGAAATCACCTTTTATTTGAATACCATTTTCATCGAAATAGACCTGAGCCCCATTGATGATATGGTTACCCTTTATAATTTGTCCGCTATCATTGAGATAGTACCATTTTCCTTTGATTTCAACAAAACGATTGGTTCCTAAATTAACGAAAACACCATCCTGATCGTAAAAGTGTCCATTAGGAGCAAAGCGGTCAATGATTTGAGTACCAAATTTATCATCAAAGTAGACCGATTTACGATTAATTCGATACTCACCGTACACGGGGTTCCCATTATCATCTAGATAGTAACGTTCATATTGTTTCGTATCGTTGCTGTAGGTCACGATAAATTGATTTTTGAGAAGGGCACCGGAATCTTTATCATAGAAATTTAGTTTCTTAGCATCGTTAGGATCCTTAGCAAAGACGCCTTTAGCTTGTATGCCATTTTCTTTATCGAAATAGACTTGAATCTCATCAATTGTTTGTGGTCCAGTCAGGTCATTACCATTGGCATCTCTGTAATGCCATTTACCGTTTTGGTCACTGTAATATTGACCACCTGTAACGTTTACGTCCTCATTGATAACAGGAGTTGCCGTAGCTGTTTCACTAGCAGCACTGTCTCTTGTTGAAACGGCGTGTGCTTCAACGATGGCTGTTTCAGTAGGAGCTTGACTCTCATTAGTGGTTGCAGAGGCCGGTTCTCTAGTATTTTCCGAACTTACTAACTCTGGAGCATCTGTTGAACTTTCAGTAGAAGATGTTGCTTCAGTACTCTTTGTTTCAACTAAGTCTGCTGTTGTTTCCACATTGGCAGTAATACTTGCTGTTGTGTCAATCTTGTGTACTTCACCAGTAGTTACTTCATCCGCAAAAGCAGCTCCTGCAATAAGTACAAAACTTGCAAGAGCAGATGCACATGAAAATGCAATAAGATACTTTTTAGATGAATGATGTTTGACCTTATTATTTGTTTCCATAACAAATCCCCCCTTTTTAATTTATATTATAATGCAATAAGAAAACCTTTTCAATATTAAAAATAAAAAGGTTTTCTTTTAATGTGAAGGGGTGGATAAAAGGGAAAAACATATATTTATCTGCATATTAGGTGAGACTTGACAAGTTCTTAGTAACTAAAACAATTATCAAAAAAACAAAAAATCCAGGACCCAAGACCTGGATTTAGGAGATTATGAAAAAGAAAAGTTTTAGGATGTTTATAGTATATAAAGCAAAGCCTAAAGTTTTCTTAAAGCAGACAAAAATTATTTTCGTGGATTTTAAAAAGGAAGTTAAAATTAATCAACTTCCTCTAGTATAGATATCTGCGAGAAAAACTTAGTCTATTTTACTAAAATCCTTATAATTGCTTCGCACGCCCAATTTCATCAAAGTGATAAGTCACACCATTGATGGTACGTGTTTGGTTGGTGACGAGCTCACCAGAGTTTTCGTCATAATAACGAGTTCCCTTGTAGTCTGTAACGAAATCGCCCTTAACTTGTTTACCTTCATAATCAAAGTAGAGGTGTTGACCATTGATGACTTGATCAAATAGAAGAGCCTTTCCATCGTTACCGAAGTAGTACCAGTGTCCATCTGCATAGACGAATTGGTTGGTTACAGCAGCTCCAGTCTCAGCATCGAAGTAGTAAGTTGGGTTGTCTTCTGCTCTATTTGGGAAGGAAATATAAAAGTAAGGTCTAGCTAATTGTCCACGAACTTGTTCGTTTGTTTCGTATTTGTTCATTGGATTGTTAGAGAAGAAATAAAGCTTACCATCAATTTCTTTAAGGCCCTTTGCTTTTTTTCCGTCTTCCTCTATATAGTACCAACGACCATAAGATTTAACAAAACCAGTTTTTTTCACAGCTTCGCCAGTTTCGTCATCATAGTAAGGTGGCTCTTGGTATACGTTAAAGGAACCACGAAGAACTCTACCATATCGACCAACATAGTAATCCTTACCATCAATAGTTATATTCCCAGTTCGTCCATTACTGCTAATGTAGTATAAATCGTCACCAATCTTAATAAACTGATCACGAGGGAGTTCTTTTCGTGCTCCACTATCTTTATCGTAGTAGTAACCATCTAGAACAGTATCTTTAGCTTGTACACCATTATAGTCAAAGTAAACGTGTACCCCATCGATGGTTTGTGAGCCTTTAAGGATATTACCTTCTGCATCTGCATAGTACCATTTACCATCATGGCTAAAGTATTGACCTTTTACAAGAGCTCCAGAATTTTTATCATAGTACTTAACTGGGCTAGTATAGGAGTTTGCTTTAACCGCATGCCCATTACTATCGGTAAATTCTCCTTTAATTTGATTACCATAATATGGATCAAAGTGAACCTGTACCCCGTCGATGGTTTGATCGCCTTTAAGGATTTTTCCTTCTCCATTAAGATAGTACCAGTTATCGTTGATGTAAACGTAGCGATTGGTACCAAGGTCTATTTTAGCACCAGAATCTTTGTCGTAGAAGTAGCCATCATTACCAAAGACACCTTTGGCTTGTTTACCATCATAAGGGTCAAAGTATACAGGAACATTGTTAATGGTTTGAGAACCTTTAAGCCGTTTACCGTCATTGCCTACGTAGTACCAGTCTTTGTCGACTTGGACATAACTATTGATTACGAGAGCACCAGTAGTACTGTTATAATATTTTTTGTTACTTGCGAAATTTCCCTTAACCTGAGCGCCAGTTTTTTCGTCAAAGAAGTATTCAATGTTGTCGATGACGGTCGCTCCTTTAATAGCCTTACTATCTGCTCCAATGAAGTAGGTCTTGTCATTAACGGTAACGAAACGATTAGTATCTAAAGTTCCAGAGTCTTTATCGTGAAATTGATTTTTATAGTCAAAATCTCCTTTAACTTGTTTACCTCCATATTCAAAATAAACGTGAGCTCCATCAATAATGTGTTCACCGGTTAAAATTTTTCCATCGTTACCGACATAGTACCAATTGTCTCTGATTTGAACATAACGATTGGCACCAAGATCAACACGATTTCCGTCCTGATCGTAAAAGTAACCATCGTCAGCAAAATTGTCGAAAACCTGGCTTCCCTCGTAGGTATCGAAGTAGACTTGTTTACCGTCAATTGTTTGAGGACCAGTTAACCGAATTCCTTGGTCGTTAACATAATAACGTTCATTTCGATGTTTGTAAGGATTATAAGCGATAACATATTGATTGGTGGCAAGAGCACCAGTATCCTTATCGTAGTATCGAGATTTATTATCCCCCTCATCTTTGACAAAATATCCTTTGACTTGAGCTCCGTATTGTCGGAAGTAAACCTTAACACCATCGATGGTTTGTGGTCCCTTTAAAATAGCACCATCATTTCCAGCATAGTACCATTCCCCGTTTAATTCGAAATAGCGGTTTGTTCCGAAATCCACTTGTTTACCATATTTGTCATAATAACGGCCATCAGGAGCAAAATTGTTTTTAATTAGTTCACCATACTGCTCAAAATAATACCACGCTCCATTAACTTCTTTAGAACCAATTGCCTTATTACCATTTTCATCAACGTAATAGGTTCTACCATATTCTTCAACAAATTTATTAGTAACAAGAGCACCAGAGTCTTTGTCATAATAGTGACCGTCCCAGCCAAATCCCCCTTTAACCTGAACACCGCCTGGATTGAAGTAGACCTTAACGCCATCAATAGTTTGTGGTCCAGTCAGGTCTTTACCGCTAGCATCTTTGTAATGCCAGTAGCCTTGGTCGTCGCTATAGTATTGACCACCAGTGACGTTTGTTTCATTAGGTACTGAAGCTGTCTCGCTGGCAGCTCGGTCTGTAGTTACGGCTTCACGTGTTTGGCCTGCAACTGATTCTGTAGGAGTTTGGCTTTCGTTTGCAGTTGTTGAGGCAGTTTCACTGACAACTTCAGAGCTTGCAGCAGAAGTTGTGGCTTGTTCTGAGACATTTGTAGTGCTTTGAGTGGTGCCTAAATTTTCAGTAGTAGCAGGAGCTTCGACAACCTTAGTTTCTACGAGGTCTGCGGTAGTTTCCACATTTGCAGTGGTAGTAGCGTTCACATCAAGGTTTGATGAGTTATCAGCTTTAGCTTCCTCAGCGAAGGCAGGCTTTGCGATGAGGGCAAAACCTGCAAGAGCAGTTGCACATGAGAATGCAATCAGACGTTTTTTGGACTTAGGTCCAGTAAAATTAGAATGTACTTTCATACTTTTTCCTCCATTTCCTAAGTCCTATTATAGCGCTATTTTAGAGACTTTCAAGAAAATATAAGAAATTTAGACAAAAATAAGAAAACGATTACATAGGAAAGCGAGTAAATGGCAAATGTCACAATTTTTGCAATCATAGGAACTTAAAAAATAAAAAAATCCAGGACCTGTGCCCTGGATAAGGAGATTATGAAAAAGAAAAGTTTTAGGATGATTATAGTATATAGAGCAGAGCCTAAAGTTTTCTTAAAGTAAGGAATAGCTTAAACTTTAGTCGCGTTACCATTTTCATCAAAATGATAAGTTACACCTTTGATAGTACGTGTTTGGTTAGTGACGAGTTCACCAGAGTTTTCATCGTAGTAGTGACCATCTGGTGCAAAAGCGCCTTTAACTTGTCTACCATGATTTTTATCGAAGTAAAGTTGTTGTCCATTAATCTGAACGGCACCAGTAGCTGCTGAACCATCCGCATAGAAGTAGTACCAGTAATTACCCCATTGATAGAAACGATTTTTAATTGCTCTACCGTCATGACCGAAGTAGTAGATTTTACCATCGATGTAATTAATACTGTCTTGCCACATGTCACCCAGTTGGGTGTACTTATAGGCACCTCCTCGACGGAAGTAATATAAATCACCATTGATTTCATGAAGTCCAAGGACTTTGTTACCTTTCTCGTCAAGATAGTAAGTTAAGCCTCTGTTATCTTTAACAAACCCAGCTTTGGTTACTTTGCGACCATTATCTTTATCGTAATAGTACTCAGGCATATAGACGCCATCTTGACCAAATCCTCCTTTAGCTTGTACCCCTCGATAGTTGAAGAAGACATCTTGTCCATCGATATTTCGAGCTCCCTTGACTGGCTTACCGTCTTTACCTACATAGAACCAATTACCCATGTATTCAACATAACGATTGGTTACAAGATTTCCAGAATTAATATCGTAGAATGCGTATAAATCACCGTAGGAATCACCATAAGCACCTTTAACCTGTTGACCATTGTCGCGGAAAAATAACTTTTGACCGTTAATGATTTGAGCACCAGTGAGGTTGTCTCCATTTACGTTCTTATAATACCAGTTTCCATTATCGTCGCTATAATAACCATTTGGGTTAGGAGCATCCATACCTACGCCGTTTTCATCAAATCGATAGGTCATACCATTAATTGTTAGAGTGGTGTTAGAGACGCGTGCTCCAGAATTAGGATCATAGTAGCGAAGAACACCATTGTCGAGAACAAGCTCTCCCTTAGCTTGACGACCATTAGCATATAGGTAAACGATTTGACCGTCTATATTGACTTCACCATCTTGAGGACGAATAGCATTTCCATCTGCACCATAATAGTACCAGCCATCATTTTCTTGGACATAGCGATTTTTAACGGCTTGACCAGTAACTGAGTCAAAATAGTAGCGACGGGTAATATTAGTAGGGGTACCAAAACCATAAGTATGTGGTGAATTTTGCCCTTCTTCTAGTAAAATGCTGATTCCTTTTTGTAGGACGCCGGTATCAACAGGAGAGGCAGCTTCACGTGCTTTGAAATAGTAGATATTACCATCAATTTCACGTATTCCTGTAAATTTAGAACCATCGTTCTTGATGTAAAAGGTTTGGCCTTTTTTATTCTGAACTAGACCTTCTTTTCGGACCCTTGCACCAGAGTTAGAGTCGTAATAGAAAGTTTGATCTGGATAGCTATAGTCCTCTCCGCTAAAGTCACCTTTGATTTGAACACCTTTATAATCGAAGTAGACTTCTTGACCATTGATAGTTTGTTCTCCAGTGAGTGGATAGCCATCTTTACCTAAATAGTACCAATTACCTTGGGATTCAAGGTATCGATTCGTCCATAGTTGCCCAGTATCAACATCGTAGTAACGAAATAGATTATTATTCCTATCGAGTAAAGGCCCCTTAACTTGTTGCCCATTACTGCGGAAATAAACATTTTGGCCATCGATAGTCTGTTCGCCTACGAGGTTTTTACCACTGGCATCTTTATAATACCAGTTGCCTTGGTCATCACTATAGTATTGACCACCAGTGACGTTTGTTTCATTAGGTACTGAAGCTGTCTCATTGGCAGCTCGGTCTGTAGTTACAGCATCACGTGTTTGGCCTGTGGCTGATTCCGCAGGTGCTTGACTTTCGCTTGCAGTTGTTGAAGCTGTTTCACTGGCAGTTTCAGAACTTGCTGTAGAAGTTGAGGCTTGTTCTGAGACATTTGTGGTGTTTTCTGTGCTAGCCACATTTTCAGTAGTAACAGGTGCTTCGACAACCTTTGTTTCGACGAGGTCTGCGGTAGTTTCTACATTGGCAGTGGTAGCAGCAGTCGTATCAAGGTTAGATGCATTGTCAGCCTTAGCTTCCTCAGCGAAGGCAGGTCTTGCGATAAAGGCAAAACTTGCAAGAGCAGTTGCACATGAGAATGCAATCAAACGTTTTTTGGACTTAGGTCCAGTAAAATTAGAATGTACTTTCATACTTTTTCCTCCATTTCCTAAGTCCTATTATAGCGCTATTTTAGAGACTTTCAAGAAAAAATAAGAAATTTAGACAAAAATAAGAAAACGATTACATTGTGATGCGAGTGAGAGAGGGGATGATTTTAGTTGCTACAGACTTTTCTAAAAACAAAAAAATCCAGGACCTATGCCCTGGATTTAGGAGATTATGAAAAAGAAAAGTTTTAGGATGGTTATAGTATATAAAGCAAAGCCTAAAGTTTTCTTAAAGTGGAAGATGGAATTACTTTTTCATAATGCTTACTGCTCACTTACACTAATTGAGGAGTTTTCCATTTCCCTCAGCATCAAAATGGTAGGTCTTACCTTCGATAGTGAGGGTAGTGTTCTCAGTACGTGCACCACTGTTAGGATCATAATAATGAAGTTTATCATTTACAGTGACTAGTTCCCCTTTAGCTTGTTTGCCATCTCTATGGAAATAGACATGAGCCCCATCAATAGTTTGTTCACCGGTTAGTGCATACCAATTAGGTCCAAAGTAATACCAGTTACCATTAACCTCTTTATATTGATTTTTTATAGCAGTAGCTGTTTCCTTATCAAAGTAATAGATATGGCTACCATTAGGAATAAGTGATGGGAAATAGTCTTCGGTCAAGCCATTCGCCCTAACCCTACCATCAGCATATTTATTTGTCGGAGCATCAAACATATAAAGTTCTCCGTTGATAATGTGAAGCCCGAGTGGGACGTGACCAGAAGCGGTAATGTAATATCTATTACCGTTTTTGGCCTTAACGAATTGAGGCCCTTTGACTTCTTTGTTGTTCAAATCATAGAATGAAGAGTAGCCATAAGGATATAGAAATTCTCCTTTAGCAAGGTGCGGATCTGCATCATACGTAAAGACATACTCTTTACCATTGATAGTTCGAACTCCCCCTTCTCTAAGTCTTTTGCCTTTAGCATCAACATAATAAGTCTTTCCATTCAAATCAACAAATTGTTCCTTAAGGCGAGCACCACTATCTTTATCGTAAAATGAATCGTTTTCAGCAAAGTTTCCTTTAACCTGCTTACCAGTACTATCGAAGTAGACCTCGACACCGTCAATGACTTGTTCACCAGTAAGGCGTTTGCCGTCATTACCAATATAATACCAATTATTATTTATGTTTTGATAATGATTTTGTCCTAAGTCTACTCGGTCTCCTGAATTTTTACTGTAATAGTAGCCATCCGAAGCGAAGTCGCCCTTAATCTGTTTACCGTCTTGGTCAAAGAAAACATTATGACTATCAACGACATGGGCACCTTTAAGAGGAGTACCTTTAGCACCGATTCTATACCAATTGTTATTGAAGTTAACATAACGATTGGTTACTTGTACTCCTGAATTTTCATCATAGTACGCTCCATTTTCAGCAAAGTTCCCTTTAACTTGCTTGCCATCTTTATCAAAGTAAAAATTGTTGCCATTAATGACTTGTTCACCTTTTACAATTTTACCTTCGTTATTAAGATAGTACCAGTTACCGTTCACTTGAACAAACTGATTGTTGCCAAGATTAACGCGTGCTCCAGAATCTTTATCATAATAGAAACCGTCATCTGCGAAAATCCCTTTAGCTTGAACCCCATCTTTGTCAAAGAATACGGTTACGCCATTAATGACTTGCTCTCCTTTAAGAGCTTTAGAGTCTGAACCGATATAGAACCATTTATCTTTATTTTCAAGGGTATTATATGAGTTACTCTGGTCATTGATTTGAACATAACGATTAGTAACAGGTTCCCCTGTAATTGCATCATAAAAAAGTCCATTAGGTGCGAAATTTCCCTTAACTTGGATACCGTATTCACCGAAGTTGAGATGCTTACCATTAATAATTTGTTCTCCCTTAATTGTATTGCCTTCGTTATCGAGGTAATAAATAAGGGTTCCTGATGGTTGCTCTAAGGAGACAAAGCTATTTTTGACGAGTGCTCCAGTGTCTTTATCATAATAATAACCATCGTAGCCAAAGTCTCCTTTTGCTTGGTGTCCTCTATAGTTAAAGTAGACACGAACGCCGTCAATAACTTGTGGACCTGTTACCACTTTTCCGTCTGCCCCAAGATAATACCAATGGGTCTTTAGAGTTGGAGCCATAGAGCCGTTCGATTCGTAGCGTGTTAATTGAATATAACGGTTTGTCACGAGCTCGCCAGTATCCTTGTCATAGAATTGGCCGTCAGAATTAAAATCCCCTTTAATTTGATATCCGTAATAAGGGGTAAAGTAAACTTTCACACCATCAATGACTTGTTCACCTTTAAGTATCTTTCCATCTTCATCAACATAGAACCAATGGTTATCGATGAACACGTAGTGTTTTTTCCCTAGATCAACTAAATTACCATCTTGATCATAGAAACGCCCATTGTCAGCAACGCTATTACGCACCTGTGCTCCATCATACTTATCGAAATAGACAGATTTTCCATTGATGATTTGTTCACCTTTTAATTTGTCGCCATTTTTATCAACATAGAAAGGATAGATAGTGTTGTTATAGTTGTATTTAGTGCTAAAAACATAGCTATCTGTTACAAGGTTACCATCTTTATCGTAGAAGTGTTCATTGCTAGCAAATCCGTCTCGAACTTGAAGGCCGTTGTAATCATTGAAATAAACTTGTTTTCCTTGAATGGTTTGTGCGCCTTTTAATGGTTCACCATTTTTATCGACATAGTAAACACCACCAAGATGATTAATATAACAATCCGTTACAAGAGCACCAGAATCTGCATCATAGTATTGTTTATTTTTTGAAAAGTTTCCCTTGACTTGTATGCCATTTTCATCGAAATAAACGTTGATCCCATCGATTTTTTGTGCACCAGTTAGGTTCTTACCACTAGCATCCTTATAATACCAGTTACCAAGGCTATCACTATAATATTGACCACCGGTAACATTGGTTTCACTATTGGTATCTGCGGTTGCTGATGCAGCCTCACTGGCAGCCCGGTCTGTAGTTACAGCTTCGCGTGTTTGGCCTGAGACCGATTCTGCAGGTGCTTGACTTTCGCTTGTAGTTGTTGAAGCTGTTTCACTGGCAGTTTCAGAACTTGCTGTAGAAGTTGAGGCTTGTTCTGAGACATTTGTGGTGTTTTCTGTGCTAGCCACATTTTCAGTAGTAACAGGTGCTTCGACAACCTTTGTTTCGACGAGGTCTGCGGTAGTTTCTACATTGGCAGTGGTAGCAGCAGTCGTATCAAGGTTAGATGCATTGTCAGCCTTAGCTTCCTCAGCGAAGGCAGGTCTTGCGATAAAGGCAAAACTTGCAAGAGCAGTTGCACATGAGAATGCAATCAAACGTTTTTTGGACTTAGGTCCAGTAAAATTAGAATGTACTTTCATACTTTTTCCTCCATTTCCTAAGTCCTATTATAGCGCTATTTTAGAGACTTTCAAGGAAATATAAGAAATTTTGATAAAAATAAGAAAACGATTACATTGTGATGCGAGTGAGAGAGGGAATGATTTTAGTTGCTACAGACTTTTCTAAAAACAAAAAAATCCAAGGTCTATGCCCTGGATTGAGGAGATTATGAAAAAGAAAAGTTTTAGGATAGTTATAGCATATAAATTAAAACCTAAAGTTTTCTTAAAGTGGTAGAAATATTTTGTCTTTCCTTTTTAATTCACTTTCTCAGTAGCCACACCGTTTTCATCGATGATATAAGTTTTGCCGTCTTTTTCGAGAGTGGTATTCGTCCACATAGCCCCACTGTCTTTGTCAAAGTAGTAAGTTTTACCATCAATGTCTACTAGGCTACCTTTGACTTGCTTACCATTTTTATCAAAGTAGAGTTGAACACCATCAATGGTTTGACGGCCTGTTAGGAGTTTGCCCTCTTTGTCGTAGTAGTACCAGTTCCAGAAATCATCGCGAACAAATTGGTTTTTAGCCGTAAATTCAGTCACTACTCCCTCATTATCAATTGTGTAGGTCTTATCATCGACTTTCAAAGTGTCGTTAGTAAGGATAATAGTGGTGTACATACCAGCATATCTTTCTGTTCGATATGATTTTGTTAGACGATAGCGCTTGCCATCGATTTCTTTCCACGTAGGCTTGTTAATACTTTCCACCTTTGGTTGGAAGTAGTGAAGGTAACCATCGGAGCCTCGTTGGATGCCCTCGAGGAGGACACCGTTTTTATCAGTTCCATAGATTCCAGAGAAACTAGGCCCGCCCCAAAATGTTTTTTTTGAAAAAAGGGCTCCAAAATAGTTTTTTTCTATTTTACTATCTGTGACTAGATAAAGTTTGCTGTCATAACCTATGATACCATCAAGAACTTGACCCTTTAAAGCAAAGATATATTCTTTTCCATCGATAATTTGTTTACCAGTTAAGACTTCGCCGTTAGCATTGGTACGGTAGGTAGAAGTGTTTGCATGGAACATTGAAGGAGTTTCAACAATGCCATATTTGTTCTTGACCAATTGTCCTTGGTAATCAAAAAGATAAATCTTCCCATCAATTGTGACAGTATCATTTTTAGCCATAAGTCCGTCAGGTTTGAAATAATAACGTTTACTGTCAATGGTATGCCATCCAATAAATGCAGCACCATCTTCGCCTAAGTAATTAGTATAAGTTGTATATTGAGGTTCTGTCCTATAGCCATTGAAAATTGAAGTGTGATGCCACTGATTCGTTAATAGAGAACCATCATTCTCATCGAATCGATAGTATTTTCCACCAATCTCTCGTTCTTGTCCTTTGACTTGTTTGCCATCTTTATCAAAGTAAAGGATGACACCATCAACATTTTGCCAACCAGTCAATTTTTCACCGTTGGCAGTGTAGTAATACCAATCTTTTTGGTTGTCAGATTGGAAATGACCACCGGTCACGACCTGAGTAGGTAGTTGTGTTTTTTCGGTTAGGATACCATCAGCATCTGCTAGATAAGTTTTACCATCTACTTCAATACTTGTATCAGTTACCTTACGCCCATTATCTTTATCGTAGTAGTAATCCTTGCCATCAATAGTGACTTTTTCACCTTTTGCCTGGATGCCATTGTCATGGAAGTAGAGGTTGAAGCTGTCGATGGTTTGTGGGCCAGTTAGTTTGTGGCCCTCGTTGTCTAGGTAATACCAGTTACCCTGATCATCGGATGTGAACTTGCCACCTTGTGAGGGTGTTTCCTGTGAAGTAGTTACGTTGTCGCTTGTTTCAGATGAGACTTCAGCACCCCTATCAGCAATAGTTGTTTCACTAGATTGAGCGGTTTCAACCTTTTTATCGGCCTCGTTACTAGGCTGTGTAGCAGTTGTTTCTATTGGCTGAGTAGCGACATTAGTAGGTGTAGTGTCAGTAGATACTGCTGCACTAGAAGTATTCTCGACAACTGTACTCGTTGGAGCTACTTCGGTTCTTGTTATAAGGCTAGCACTTGTCTCAAGATTGCTGTCAGAGACGACATTTTCAGGACTGTTAACAGCAGTCGTTTCTGGTTTGACTTCATCGGCTCCGACCTGTCCTAGTCCAATTAGTGAAGCCCCGATAGCCAAACTTGAGGCAGCGATTGTGATCCAATGTTTCTTAACTTTATGAAGTTTGAAACGAACTTTGTTTTCCATAATTTTCCCCCTTGTATGGTGACTTGGTAAATTCATGCTGTGACATTTAAAACATCATGAACACCAAAAATTAATTTACGATTATATTTTAATCCTATTTTCTAATAACTTCAATAGAAAACGGATACAAAAACGCCATGATTTTATAAAAAGATTCTTATATTCGTGATAGTTATAGCCTATAAAAGAGTTTTCCTAATTTATTTATTTTTTCGTCTATAGATATGATTGAAAGAGCAATTGTCCCCATACAGTTTGAGAAAAAGACTCTTTTCTTCAAAAATCATCCTGTGTAAAATAAAGGGCATAAAAACATGAGAGGTGATTGCAATGACAAATCGTTACGACTTAAATAAAAATTTGGCACAGATGCTTAAGGGAGGCGTCATCATGGACGTTCAAAATCCTGAGCAAGCACGTATCGCTGAGGCGGCAGGAGCCGCTGCGGTCATGGCCTTGGAACGCATTCCGGCTGATATCCGTGCAGTAGGTGGTGTGTCACGTATGAGTGATCCTAAGATGATTAAGGAAATTCAGGACGCCGTTAGTATTCCAGTGATGGCTAAGGTGCGTATTGGTCATTTCGTGGAAGCACAGATTTTGCAGGCGATTGAGATTGACTATATCGACGAGAGTGAGGTTTTGACACCGGCCGATGACCTTATTCATGTGGACAAAACCAAATTTGATGTGCCTTTCGTCTGTGGGGCCAAGGATCTTGGTGAGGCTCTTCGTCGTATCTCTGAAGGGGCATCAATGATTCGTACCAAGGGTGAACCTGGGACTGGTGATATTGTTCAGGCTGTTCACCACTTGCGACTCATGAATCAAGAGATTCGCCGTATTCAAAATCTTAGAGAAGATGAACTCTATATTACTGCAAAAGACTTGCAGGTGCCAATTGATTTGGTCCGTTATGTCCACGAACATGGTAAGTTGCCTGTTGTCAATTTTGCGGCAGGTGGTGTAGCGACGCCAGCAGATGCTGCCCTAATGATGCAGTTGGGGGCTGAAGGTGTCTTTGTTGGTTCAGGGATTTTTAAGTCTGGAGATCCGAAAAAACGTGCGGAAGCCATCGTCAAAGCAGTGACTAACTATAATCGTCCGGACATTTTGGCGCAAGTGTCAGAAGATTTGGGGGAAGCCATGGTAGGTATCAACAAGGATGAAATTGACATCCTAATGGCAGAGCGAGGAAAATAAATGACAAAAATTGGAATACTGGCTTTGCAAGGTGCTTTTGCAGAACATGAGCAGGTCTTGAAAGCACTTGGGGTTGAAACGGTTCAAATCAGAAATCGACAAGATTGGGAAGCCCACGCTGATTTGGACGGGCTCATTCTACCAGGGGGAGAGTCGACAGTCATGGGAAAACTTTTACATGATTTAGACTTGTTTGAGCCGATAAAGGCGAAAATTGATGCTGGACTACCTGTATTTGGAACCTGTGCAGGTCTGATTTTGTTGGCCAAAACCATAGTAGGGGACCAAACAAAACATTTGGCAAGTATGGACATCAATGTAGCCAGAAATGCCTATGGTCGCCAATTGGGCAGTTTTGTCACAGATGCTGAATTTAAAGGAATAGGCGAGATCCCAATGGTCTTTATTCGTGGGCCGATTATTGAAGCTGTTGGACCAGAAGTGGAGATTCTAGCTCAAGTCAATGGGGCAATCGTGTCAGCTAGAGAAAATCAGATGTTAGTGACTTCTTTTCATCCAGAATTAACGGGTGACGAAAGGGTACATGCTTATTTCCTAGATATGATCAATCAGGCAAAAGAAGAAAAGCAATAGCTCAAAACCTATGACATCGTTTATTTCTTGACCGCACAAAAAAATCCAGGACCTAGGCCCTGGATTTAGGAGATTATGAAAAAGAAAAGTTTTAGGATGGTTATAGTATATAAAGCAAAGCCTAAAGTTTTCTTAAAGTAGAAGAAAAAGTTTACATGTGATATGAAAAAGGAAGTTGACAGTTGGTCGACTTCCTTTTTAACGATTACTAAATCAAAGTAATTATGCGATATCAATAGTTGTTATTTGAATTATATTCTTATACTTCACCAGGGCCCATCAAATGTCCATTACCGTCAGCATCGAATTTGAAGGCACCAGTGTTTGTTCTAACAATGGTATTTTCAGCGCGTGCCCCATTCTTAGCATCGTAATAGTGGACAGTTCCGTCATCGTCAAATTTGAATTCACCTCTAAGTTGTTTACCGTTTTGGTCGAAGTAAACATGGATGCCGTTTAGGGTTTGAGGTCCTGTCAGTTTATCCCCTTTAGCATCAACATAGTAGTAGAAATCTTCACGGTCTAAATCTTTACTTTCTCTTGGGTACTGTCCATCTTGATCTACGATGTCATTTCCAGGAATGGTAATAGTGAAGTGGAAGATGCGATCACCATCGAGATTTCGGTAATTCCAATTGTAGACGTGGACAAAGCTATTAGTGACGAGAGCACCAGAGTCTTTATCATAATAGTGTCCATCAGGGGCGAAGCGTCCCTTGACTTGTGCTCCGTTAGGAAGGAAGTACAATTTCGTATTTCCAAAAGTCTGAGGTCCTGTTAATGGTTTCCCATCAGCATCGAGATAATACCAGGCAGTAGTATAGACATTTTGATTGTTGATGTCATCACGACCAATATAGGTTAAGATTTCTTTAAAAGCATTGGTTACGAGAGCACCAGAATCTTTGTCATAGTATTTACCATTTGGTGCAAAATGTCCCTTGACTTGTGTACCAGTGAAATCATCAAAGTAGACTTTAACACCATCGATAGTTTGTTCTCCCTTGAGTTTATCACCTTTATCATTGACGTAAACCCAGTTGCCATCTTCAGTTTCAAGATAGCGTTTTGTTACAAGTGCACCAGAATCTTTATCGAAATAGCGACCATCCTCTGCAAAACGTCCTTTGACTTGTTTGCCATCCTTGTCAAAGTAGACTGGAATGTTGTCAACGAAGTTGAGACCGATGAGATTTTTACCGTTTGAATCCTTGTAGTACCAGTTGCCCTCGTTATCACTATAATAGTGACCACCAAAAACTCGTGGTGCATTGTCTAGGGAGACAGTAGGTGTAGGAGTGACGGGGGTATCTATTTCTTCGCCAGGTTTCATCAAATGTCCATTACCATTTGCATCGAATTTGAAGGCACCAGTATTTGTTCTAACAATGGTATTTTCAGCACGTGCACCGTTTTTCGCATCGTAATAATGAACAGTACCATCTTCGTCAAATGCAAACTCACCTCTAAGTTGTCTACCATTTTGGTCGAAATAGACATGGATGCCGTTTAGGGTTTGAGGTCCTGTCAGTTTATCCCCCTTATCATCTACGTAATAGTAGAAATCTTCGCGATTCAAATCATTGCTAGAAAGTGGGTAATGACTCATATCCAAAAATTGGTTTTCACCGTTAGGTCCAACGACTGAATTATTAGGAATGGTGATGACAAAGTGATTCACATGATTTCCGTCTTGATTTTGATAATTCCAGTTGTAGACATGGACAAAGCTGTTAGTTACAAGCGCACCAGAGTCCTTATCATAGTAGTGTCCGTCAGGTGCAAAACGTCCTTTAACTTGTGCCCCATTAGGGAAGAAGTACATGTTTGTACCACCAAGATTTTGAGGACCTTTAAGTGGCCGTCCGTCGGCATCAAGGTAGTACCAATCAGTAGTATAAATGTTTTGACCGTTGATATCATCACGACCAATATAAGTTAAGAGTTCTTTAAAGGCCTTGGTTACAAGAGCACCAGAATCTTTGTCATAGTATCGGCCATCCTCTGCAAAACCACCTTTGATTTGAATACCGTCTTGGCTAAAGTAAACAGGAACATTATCCACATAGTTCAGCCCGACAAGATTTTTGCCATTTGCATCCTTGTAATACCAGTTACCATTATCATCACTATAATAATGTCCACCAGAAATATGAGGTGCATTTTCAAGTGTTACAGAAGGTGTGACTGGCTTTTCATTTTCATCGATTGGGGCAGGTTGTTCACTGTTTTTTGTAGGTGTTTTTGTTTCTTCGACAGGAATAGGTTCATTGACTTTTTCTACCGAAGTTTTTGTAGTAGAGGCTTCTGAAGTTGCCGTTTTAATAGATATAGCTTTATTGGCCTCATTATCTTGATTGCTAATTTCTTGTTCAGAAGTGATTTCTACTGGTGATTCGCTTGCCAATTCAGATGATGCGACTTCACTGCTAGGAGCTTCACTAAGAACCGTACTTGTACTAGTAGGTAGCTCAGTATTAGTTGAGATAGGATTTGTAGTAGGTGCTTTGATCTCAACATTAGTTACTACAGTTTCTTGTTCGGGTGCAATAATTTCAGTTGATTGACCTGTAGCTTCGGGTATTTTTACTTCATCCGCAAATGTAGGGCGTGCGACTAAAGTAAAAGTAGCTAGAGCAGTTGCACAGGAAAGTGCTACGACATGTTTCTTTGACATTTGCCAATGATAATTCATTTCAGTATTCATAATAGACTCCCTTCAAAAATGAACACCGATGTTTAGGTGTGTAACATAAAGGAGCTAGGCCGTCAGAAAAATGTTAAAAGTGAGAAGATCTGTTAAAACGACTGAGCCCCATATCTAAATCTCCCATGTTAAAGCCATAAGAAGATTTTATAGGCGAGCACGTCAAATGTGTGGCAAGTAGAATATGCTTATGCTGTGTAATTTATATCTAGAAACAAGTGATTTTACTTATTTATCCTAATACTTTTATTTCTCTCCTTTCGTTTAATTATTGAATCCAACCTATGGCATGTGTCTTCAAATACAAAAAACTAGAGCTCTTAGTTTGAAGCATTCTCTCTAAAGCTCTAGTTTTATATTATAGACTGATGTGTGTATGAAAAGAGCCTTAGATTATCATGCCAAAGTGCCTAAGGACCAGTTTTCATGCATAAAAAATTATTTTGACGTTAGAAGTCTAAAGCCAAGTTCCTAATCCTAATCCCCTGTAGTACACTTTCAACGTTTTTAGTAAAACGCTTACATGTTCACCTATCTTTATTATAATACTTTTTTTATGACAAACAAGTTTTTTTACAAGATAATCGTAATTGTTTAAGAATAGTTCATATTTGGATTCTATTTGTATGACAGTGATTGATGATATGAAAAAGGAAGTTGACAGTTGGTCGACTTCCTTTTGTGTTGGGTAATTGTTCATAGTCACTTGTAAATGACTATCGAAGGATATGGCCAACCCCGTCATTATCGAAGTAATAAGTAACGTGATTGATTGTCAAGGTTACATTATCAGCACGATTACCAGAGCCAGGAAGATAATAGTAAGTCTTACCACCTAAAATGATGAGTTTATCTTTAGCTTGTATACCCTTATATTGTCCGTAATCATCATCGTAGAAGTAGACATGCTTTCCATCGATGACTCTTCTACCAGTCAGAATATTTCCCTTACTATTTGCATAATACCAGTTATTCTTATGTTCGAAGTATTTTCCGGTTACAAGGGCACCAGTCTCTTTGTCATAATAATGATCACCACGGTATGGATAATTAAACTCACCTTTCACTTTTTCGCCGTATCTAAAGTAGTACTGAATTCCGTCCAAATATTTAGTACCGTGAAACTTCTTTCCTTTTTCATCAACATAAAACTCTTTGCCGCCATCCTCAACCAATCTATCTGTTACTAAAGCACCGTTATCTTTATCGTAATAGTGATTATCAGGAGCAAAATGGCCTTTGTATTGGACACCATTGGTGCCGAAATAAACGTTGACGTTATCAATGGTGTGGGCACCAAGGAGGAGGTAACCCTTGTCATTGACATAGTACCAGTTACCTTCGGAATCACTGATATAGCGGTTTCGTTCAGTTGATTGACTTTTAATGCTGAGGACACCAGATTGGTCTGCCACATAGGTCTTACCATCGAAATCAAAAGTTGTATCTTTGACTTTTCGACCGTTATCTTTATCAAAATAGTAAACCCTTCCATCGATATCAACGAGCTCTCCCTTAGCTTGTCTATGAGTTCCTAAATGGAAATACATGTCGTAGCCATCAATAGTTGCAGGGCCAACGACAGGAAATCCATGTTCATCATAGTAACGCCAGTATCCATCTTTATCTTGGACAAAATAAGCAGTCTTTTGTCGAAGGTCCTTAAAATCACTAGAAATGAATTTACCAACCCCATCATTATCAAATTCATAGATATTTGGAAATTCTCTCGTAATATAGTGTGTAGGAATATTCAATCGTTTATTTCTAGCAATAGTTCCATCATTGTAGAAGTAATAGTTATTGAAAAATCTGTGCACGACCATATTTCCATCATCTTGGAAAAAGTACTTATTACCATTGATGGTTTGCCATCCTGTGACTGGTAGGCCATCGGCACCAAGATAATACCGTTCGAGTTCAGGATGTTCATTGTTATCATAATTTGCATAAGGAGCAAAGTCAAATCTTACTTCTTTAGCATAGTTTTCTTCAGGAATGAATCGTCCAGCTTTGAAGGTGACGAGGCGGTTCGCCACAAGGGCGCCGTTATCTGGGTCGTAAAAATAGGATTTACCATTGACCTTACGGCGTTCCCCCTTGACCTGTCTACCATTTGAATCAAAGTAATAGGTCAAACCATCAATAGTTTGTGGTCCAGTCATAAGTTTTCCATCTTTATCCATATAGTACCAGTGACCACCATTATCTTGTAGAAAAGCGGGATGGTTATTTGCCACTGTAACGATACCATTAGGATCAATATTGAGTTTGAAATCACCGTTGTTGAGATGTGTGTCTTTAACTAATTGTCCTGCATTTTCTTTGCCAGCATCTCCAAACAGATAGAGCTTGTCACCAACCACGTTCAAGCCGTAGCTAAGTTGGCCGTTTCTATCAGGATTAAAGTAATAGGTTTGTCCTTTGATATCTTGTAAGCCAGAAACTCGCACGCCATCGCTACCTAGATAGTAAGTTTGACCATTTTCTTCAACAAATTCATCATGGAGCATACGTGCACTATCTGTAAAGTAATAGAGTTTTCCATCAATGGTTTCGAAACCAGGATGTTCTCGCTCTTTTTTGAAATAATAGCGTTCTCCATTAATATCTTGCCATCCCATAAGCTTATTACCGTTGTTATCGTAGTAATAAGTTACGTAATAAGGATGTCTTGTGGTAATAAGACTACCTAAATAGTTTTCTGTTTCAATGCGTTCTTCTTTTTCGGTAACAAATCCATTCCTTTTTTCAGTAAAGGCAGAACGGTCAGTTCCTCTTGTGGTATTTTCGATTGGGATATCACCGACAGGTGACGCATTCTCAGCTGTAACACTCTCACTAGTCGTTGCAATTACCTCAGAATGTGCAGTTTCAGAATGCGCTACTTCCGAACTAGCTGTACTTGTCACTTCAGAGCTTGGTTTTTCAGAGACTGTTTCTGTTGAAGGAACTTCTAAGGTAGCTACTGGTGCTTCTGATACTGTAGCAGTCTCGCTAGAAGGGGTAGCAGGTGTATTTTCTGTAGGTTTAGCTGTGGCTTCACTAGTCGCTGGAGCCTCAACGTCAATAGCGCCTTCTTTGATGATGGTTTCAACAGTCGCTTCATTAACAGGGGTAGACTGTTCTTCAGCTGAAGCATAGTTAAGGCCAGCAAAACTCAATCCCAAAGCCAGTCCTGTCACTGCAATAGTTACCCAATGTTTTTTAACTTTGTGAAGTTTAAAATGTACTTTCTTTTCCATGATAATTCTCCTTTCATTGAAAGACAAATTGGAATTATATGTGTGAAATAAATATTATTCGTAAATATATTTAATAACCCTTCCATCACCGTTTTCATCGAAATGAACAAGCTCAGCTTTCACCTTGTAACGAATTGAGTGGTTAAAAGTAATGTCAACATTTTTAGCACGTTTTCCAGTTTTTGGGTAATAATAATGGTAGTAGTAGTCATTTCCCGCCCAAATTGTTCGCAATTCGTCGTAGCCTAGTCTACCATCATCGTGGAAATAGTAGTAATCATCTCCAATCTTTTGTTCTCCCTTGTAACATTTACCATCACTACCAACATAGTAACGATTACCGTCAACGTCAACGAATTTGTCACGTCCTAAGTCAACAAGTTCACCAGTATTCTTGTCATAGTAATAACCATCATCAGCAACAATACCTTTAGCTTGTTTACCATCTTTATCAAAGTAAACCTTCACATTATCGATAGTTTTGTGTCCAGTTACCTTTTGACTATTTTCATCGACGTAGTACCAACTATTAGAATATTTTTTACCAAAATATCTAGTAATTGCACCAGTTGAGGTGTCTGCTAGACTAGGGTATCTATCGAATTGAAATACTTGAACATAATTATGGTCGATAGGCTCATTACCTAGGTCGGTGATAAAATGCCAAGGTTTTATTTGAACATAACGTTTTGTGACTAAAGCTCCGGTGTCCTTATCGTGATATCTACCATCTGGTGCGAAATCCCCTTTTAACTGTGGTCCATCAGGGTAGAAGTAGTAGTCCTCACCGTTAATAGTCTGATAACCTGACACCTTGTAGCCACTATTATCTAGGTAGTAGCGGAATGTAGTTGAGATACCATTAGCACGCCATTCACGAGCGATTCTTACAGTACGTTCTCTGAAAGTATTTCTTGCTAAGTTACCTGTATGTTTATCGTAATATTTACCGTTTTTTGCGAAACCTCCTTTTACTTGCTCTCCATTTTCATCGAAGAATACTGTTTCACCATTAATAGTATGCTCCCCTTTTAAAGCGATTCCTTCGGAACCAAAATAGTAAAATGGTTTTGTATCATCGCTAAATCCATTGTGGTTAGAAGGAACGTATAAGTTCCTAGCTAGATGACCATTATCATTCATATAATGGATATTGTGGTAGTCATCATAGAACAGTCCATTTTTTTTGATATCATCTTTCTTTTCAGTAATGACACCTTCTTGATCTGAAATATAAAGTTTATCGTTCACTTCAAAAAGTGTTCCAATGACACGCTCACCATTATTTTTATCGTAGTAGTATTTGTTTCCTCCTTGTTTAATAAACTCTCCTTTAGATTGCTTTCCGTTTTGGTCAACATAATACCATTTACCATTTATCATAACTGATCGGTTGACACCTAAATTAACACGAGCACCGGTATCTTTATCATAATAGTAACCATCGTCTGCGAACTGGTCTTTGATTTGTTCACCATAGGCATTGAAATAAGTAGCAACACCATTTATTGTTTGGGGACCGTGAAGGAATTTTCCGTCATATCCTGCATAATAGGTGACTTTTCTAATTTTAGGGTTAAGATAGTCATTCTCTAGGTGATAGATAGTAACGTATTGATTTTTAACCATCATTCCTTGGTAGTCATAATAATAGCTGTTTTCAAATTCGTCGGTAACAATTTGGTTGCGATAGTTTAAAGCATATGGTACTTCAGAGAGTTTACCTTCATTATCAGCTTTATAGGTCTTACCATCGATTTGAATAAGAGAGTTGATAACCATTTGTCCATTATGCAAATCATAGTAATGTTTTGGTAGACCTGAATTTGAGTAGCTAGCCTCACCTTTTAGTTGACGACCATCACTGTCAAAACAAACATGATAACTATCAACAATTTGGTTTCCAATGAGTTTTTGACCATTTTCATCGACATAGTACCAGTTCCCATTGTCTTCTACATAAGCATTGGTAACAAGTTCACCACTATCCTTGTCATAGAAGTGTCCATTCGGAGCGAAGTGTCCTTTAACTTGGACTCCACTGTCCTTAAAGTAAACTTTGACGTTATCAATGTTTTGTTCGCCAATGAGTTTATTGCCATCGGAGTTGTAGTAATACCAGTTGCCTTTATCATCGCTGACATATTGGTTATGGAATCTAGAATCACCTTGGATAGTGATGTTCCCTTCTTTATCTGCGATATAATGGATACCGTTTAACTCAAAAGATGTATCCTTGACTTTACGACCATTGTCTTTGTCAAAGTAGTAAATTTTATTATCAATATTAATGAATTCGCCTTTAGCTTGATGTCCTTCTGGACGAGATGATTCATGGAAGTAGAGTTCAAAGCCATCAATAGTTTTAGGTCCAGTGATAGGAAATCCGTCTTTGTTGAAGTAATACCAACGACCTTCGTAGTCCATCATAAATTGATTTTTTGGATAGTCTCTATTATTTTCTGAAGGAAGAGTATAGTAAGTTGGGAACGGATAAGTCACAATGTTTAGTTGTTTATTGAGATAATGTGCCACCCCATCGTTGTCTGAATAAAATACATATGGCATAGACTTCCATAGACCCTTTTCGATGATAGGATATTGTTTATTTTTGACTAAGGCCCCTTTGTCGTCAAAGTAGTAGCGTTTGTGATCTAATTCCATTAGTCTATGAACAGCAACTTGACCATTGTCATAGATGTAATAGTCGTTACCTAAAATTGTCTGACGACCTTTCTCAAGTGTGTTACCATTTTTATCAAAATAGTAACGTTCTAATCCAGGCATTACATAATAGTTTGGTTCGATATAAGCAGGTTCATTGAAGTAAACAACTTTACTATAGTTTTCTTCTGGAATATAGTGGTTGTCTTTGAATGTAATAAAACGGTCTGTTACTAGCTTGCCATCGTTTTCATCGTAAAAGTGCAGTTTGTCGTCAACTTTCCTAAGCTGCCCTTTTACCATAGTGCCGTCATCGTTAAAGTAATAATGGAAACCGTTGATGTCTCTTGGTCCAGTAACCAGCTGCCCTTTTGCATCTACATAATAGGTAACACCATTTGCATCTGAAACGAAACTTTCTCTTTTATCTGTCTTTTTTGTGATACCTTCCGCTTCAACAGTGATGGTGAAATCACCATCTTTTTGTGAGGTATCTAAAGTTGTTTTATCAGGAGAAGTGCTTATGATGAGGTTTTCGTTGTTTGTAGGTGTATTTGTTGCACTTACCTCAGAATGAATAATTTCAGAATTAGCTGCTTCCGAACTAGCTGCGCTTGTCACTTCAGAGCTTGGTTTTTCAGAAACTGTTTCTGTTGAGGCTACTTCAGAGCTTGGTTTTTCAGAAACTGTTTCTGTTGAGGCTACTTCAGAGCTGGCCACTGGTGCTTCTGACACTGTGGTTGCTTCGCTCGAAGCGGTAGTAGGTGTGTTTTCTGCAAGTTTAGTTGTGGCTTCACTAGTTGCAGGAGCTTCAACGTCAACAGCACCTTCTTTGATGATGGCTTCAACAGTTGCTTCATTAACAGGGGTAGGCTGTTCTTCAGCTGAAGCGTAGCTAAGGCCTGCAAAGCTCAATCCCAAAGCAAGTCCTGTCACTGCAATAGTTACCCAATGTTTTTTAACTTTGTGAAGTTTAAAATGTACTTTCTTTTCCATGATAATTCTCCTTTCATTTTAAATCTGTCATTATTGAGAAGGAGTCTCTATATCTTCATTAACTAATTGGTGTTCCGTTTCCATCCGCATCAAAATGATAGGTTTGCCCTTTAATAGTAATGTCAATGTTTGACAAACGGGCACCTGAGTTGGCATCGTAGTAGTGGATTTTACCATCAACGGTGACTAGTTCACCTTTGGCTTGTTTACCGTTACTGTGGAAGTAGACTGGGACATTGTCAATGGTTTGTTCACCGGTCAAGGCGTACCAGTTTGGACCAAAGTAATACCAACTACCTTCCCATTCATGGTACTGATTTTTAAGAGCAGCGCCTGTTGCTTCATCCAGATAGTAGATGTGGCTGCTGTTAGGGATAGTATCACTGTAATACGCATAGATGAGCTCACCTCTACTTTGCATTCCGTAGTAGTATTTACGAGTAGGAAGTCCAAAGTAGTAGAGTTCGCCATCGATAACTTGAACGGAGACTAATTTGTTTCCCTTACCGTCTAAATAATACCAGTGATTATCTTTGGTTTTAACGAAACCAGCTTTTGTAACCTTTTTACCATCAAATCCGATATAGTCTCCACTATCTGCGTAGTATGTGAATTCTCCGAAGCCTTGATGACCATCTCCAACGATAAGATTCACTTCTTCACCATGAACAATATGTGTTCCTGAGTAAACTTTTCTACCATCTTGACCAACATAATAGCGTTTGCCATCGACTTCGACGATTTGGTCTCGGACAGCAGCACCTGTGTCTTTGTCATAAAAATGATCAGCATTGGCAAAAATACCTTTGGCTTGGACACCGTCTTTATCAAAATAGACTTCTACACCATCTATAGTTTGAGCACCAATTAATTTATCGCCCTTATCATTGACATAGTACCACTTGCCATCTTTTTCGACATAACGGTTGGTAACGAGGGCTCCACTATCTTTATCATAATAATGGCCGTTTGGCGCAAAGTCACCTTTAACTTGAGAATAGTCATCACGGAAGTAGACATTGACATAATCTATCACTTGTTCGCCCTTTAAAGGATAACTAGATTTATCAACATAGTACCATTTACCTCCAGCAGTAACATAACTATTTTTGGCTGTAACTGGAGTCAATTTACCATTTTCATCTGCAATTGATGTTGGGTATCTATCATCTACAGCAATAAAAGTGAAAGCATTGGTGAGGATAGCACCTCTTACGCCGTTAATGTATTTAGAAAACTGAGCATAGTACCAGTTTCCATCAACTTGGAACAGTGGGTTTGGGCTGCCAGGGACATCATCTCTTAGTGAACCAGATTCATCAAAATAGTAGAGTTGTCCATTAATTCGCTTGAATCCATGGACAACATGTCCATTTTCATCAGCATAAACAGAAGGTGTCCAGAGGTATCCTCTCAGGTACATGTATCTGATTTTACCCCAGCCATTATAGACTTTTTGTCCCTGTTCATTGTAATAACTTTCAGTACCATCAGGATTCTTGAATTTAGAATAATAGACCATGTCTGGTTGGAAGTAGTACTCTTTACCGTCGATGGTTTTAGGGCCAGTGTAAATATTACCGTCATTGTCATAGTAGTAATAAATGTCGTCGCTGGTTCCGTTAATGTAGCGAGTACTATGGTAGAGGGCAATCTTATTATTCCAAAGTTCGCCATTTTCAGGATGGAAATAATATCCTTTTCCATCAACAACCACTCTTTGCCCTTTTGTTTGAAGCCCCTTGTCATTAAAGTGGTAAGTTTTGTCTCCAATTTCTTGAAGGCCAGTCACTTTTTCACCTGTCTTATCTACATAATACCAGTGGTTATCGCCAGTAGTAACAAAAGATTCAGTTGTTAGATGTCCAAGTTCACCATCATAATAATGTCCATCTTGGGCAAAGTTTCCTTTGACCTGTTTACCATCCTTGTCAAAATAGACATGCTGTCCATCAATTAGGTTTGGACCTGTCAGATCCTTGTCATCTTTTTTGTAATGCCAATTGCCTTGTTCATCACTATACCATTGACCACCCGTGATATTCTTTTCAGCAGAGGGAACTTGAGAATTAGGGGTATCAGTATCACTAGTTGTTGGTGACGAATTCTCAGCTGTAACACTTTCACTAGTCGTTGCACTTACCTCAGAATGTGTAGTTTCAGAATTAGATGCTTCCGAACTAGCTGTACTTGTGACTTCAGAGCTTGGTTTTTCAGAAATAGTTTCTGTTGAAGCCCCTTCAGAGGTGACCACTGGTGTTTCTGACACTGTGGCAGCTTCGCTTGAAGCGGTAGCTGCTGTATTTTCTGTAGGTTTAGCTGTGGCTTCATTACTTGCTGGAGCATCGACGTTAATAGCACCTTCTTTGATGATGGTTTCAACAGTTGCTTCATTAACGGGGGTAGGTTGTTCTTCAGCTGAAGCGTAGCTGAGTCCTGCAAAACTCAATCCCAAAGCAAGTCCTGTCACTGCAATAGTTACCCAATGTTTTTTAACTTTGTGAAGTTTAAAATGTACTTTCTTTTCCATGATAATTCTCCTTTCATTTTAAATCTGTCATTATTGAGAAGGAGTCTCTATATCTTCATTAACTAATTGGTGTTCCGTTTCCATCCGCATCAAAATGATAGGTTTGCCCTTTAATAGTAATGTCAATGTTTGACAAACGGGCACCTGAGTTGGCATCGTAGTAGTGGATTTTACCATCAACGGTGACTAGTTCACCTTTGGCTTGTTTACCGTTACTGTGGAAGTAGACTGGGACATTGTCAATGGTTTGTTCACCGGTAACTTTATCACCATTGACATCAACGTAGTAGAAATAGTCCTCACAATCGAAGTCTTTGCTTGAAAGTGGGTAGTGACTAATGTCTACTGGTATTGTGTTATCATTGAGACCAAAAATAAAATTATGTGGGTACTTGATAAAAAAGTTATCGACAGGATTACCGTATTTATCTTGAAATTTCCAGTTATAGATATGGACGTAACGGTTTGTTACAAGTGCACCAGTATCCTTATCATAGTAGTGTCCATCAGGAGCAAAACGTCCCTTAACCTGTGCTCCATTAGGGAAGAAGTACATTTTGACATAATCAAGTGTTTGAGGTCCTTTTAGTGGTCGGCCTTCCCTATCAAGGTAATACCAGTCCTTTGCATATAAAATTTCGCCATTTATGGTACTACCAACGGAAGTCAATACTTCTTTAAAAGTATTGGTCACTAGTTCACCAGAATCTTTGTCATAGAATTTACCGTTTTGAGCAACCCTTCCTTTGGTCTGAAAACCCCAAGGATTATCAAAGTATAGTTTTTGACCATTAATTTCAACTTCTCCTGTTGCAGCTGTACCATCTTTTGTAAAATAATACCAAGTTCCAGTTCCATTACGTTCGAAAAAGCGATTTTTCAAGATTTTACCACTATGATCAACATAATAGACCTTATTATTTTCATAGATAAAACGATCTCGTAACATTTCTCCAATGTCATAGTGTTTATACGTATTTTCTGGACGGAAGTAATAGAAATCGCCATTAATTTCCTGAAGCCCAAGAACTATTTGTCCTTTATCATCAAGGTAGTAGGTTGAATCATTTTCATTAACAAAGCCTGCATGGGTTACTTTGCAACCATTGTCTTTATCATAGTAGTACTTAGGCATGTAATAATATTTGGAGATAAACTTCGGATCTCTTACAAATCCTCCTTTAATCTGTTTACCATCATGGGGATCGAACATAACATCTTGTCCATCAATAATGTAGGCCCCTTTTAGTGGGCTACCGTATTTATTAACATAGTACCAATTACCATTAACTTCAACGTAACGATTGGTTACGAGATTTCCTGTATTGATATCGTAGTAACCTTTAAGGTCATTATATATATCTAAATAGGCCCCTTTGACTTGTTGTCCATTATCCCGGAAGAATACTCTTTGTCCCTTAATGATTTGGGAACCGATAAGGTTTTCTCCGCTTGCATTCTTATAATACCAGTTACCCTGTTCATCGCTATAGTAGCCGTTAGGGTTTGGAGCATCTTTACCAATTCCATTTTCATCAAAGTTATAAGTCATCCCATTGATCGTTAGGCTTGTATTTACAACACGAGCTCCAGAATCAGGATCATAGTAACGGAGGACCCCATTATCAAGAACAAGTTCTCCTTTAGCTTGACGGCCGTTTGAGTAGAGATAGACGATTTGTCCATTAATAAGGGTTTCCCCATCTTTAGGACGAATAGCATTTCCATCATCACCGTAGTAGTACCATTTATCATGTTCTTTAATTGTTTGTTTTTTGACTAACTGACCGGTTTCTGAGTCAAAATAGTAACGACGGGTAATGTTTGTGGGCGTTCCATATTTATTAGAAGTTGGAAGAGTCTTTCCATCTTCTAGCTCTATGCTGATTCCTTTTTGCATGACACCAGAGTTGATTTCGAAATAATAAAGATTACCATCAATCATACGAGTTCCTGTATATTTAGAACCGTCATTATTGATAAAAAAGGTTCTTCCTTCTTTATCTTGAACGAGACCTTCTTTTCTAACTCTAGCTCCGGTGTTAGGGTCATAATAGTGCATCTTATCAAGATTACCAGAATACTTTTCACTAAAGTCTCCTTTGACTTGAGTTCCGTCATAATCAAAATAAACTTCTTGCCTATCAATGGTTTGTTCCCCCTTGAGAGGAATACCATCCTTGTCAACATAGTACCAGTTTCCCTTATATTCTAGATAACGTTTGGTTTGTAGTTGACCAGTATTATCATCAAAATAACGGTATAGTTTGTAATTTACGATTTGTGGTCCTTTAATTTGTTTTCCGTCCTCCCAGAAGGAGACTCTTACGTTATCAATCGTTTGGTCTCCAGTAAGTTTTTTCCCATTAGCATCTTCATAGTACCAATTCCCCTGTTTATCACTGTAGTAGTGACCGCCAGTGATATTATTTTCAGCAGAGGGAACTTGAGAATTAGGGGTATCAGTATCACTAGTTGTTGGTGACGAATTCTCAGTTGTAACACTCTCACTAGTCGTTGCACTTACCTCAGAATGTGTAGTTTCAGAATTAGCTGCTTCCGAACTAGCTGTGCTTGTGACTTCAGAGCTTGGTTTTTCAGAGACTGTTTCTGTTGAAGCCCCTTCAGAGGTGACCACTGGTGTTTCTGACACAGTGGCAACCTCGCTCGAAGCGGTAGCAGCTGTGTTTTCTACAGGTTTAGTTGTGGCTTCATTACTTGCTGGAGCCTCAACGTCAATAGCGCCTTCTTTGATGATGGCTTCAACAGTTGCTTCATTAACAGGTGTAGGTTGTTCTTCAGCTGAAGCGTAGCTGAGTCCTGCAAAACTCAATCCCAAAGCAAGTCCTGTCACTGCAATAGTTACCCAATGTTTTTTAACTTTGTGAAGTTTAAAATGTACTTTCTTTTCCATGGTAATTCTCCTTTCATTTTAAACTTTTTACATACTGCAAAATAAGGGCTGTCATGAGAGTTTATGAAAAGTGAGCATTGGGGAGGAGTCCCTAACGATGTAAGTTAATCTTTTTGTGACAATCCTTATTTCTCCAAGCCTCCTCAATTTCTATATTACGAGACTGTTCGAGGCAAACATGAGTCCTGACGAAATGATTCTAGAAAAACGAGAGCCGTTCGGAATTTTCCTCCTTTCTAAGCATGGAAGATCTCGTTTATTTTGGGCTTCTAAGACACAAAAAACTAGAGCTTACTAGTATGAGGCGTCCCCTCTAGAGCTCTAGTTTGAAATGATGCTGTATTCTTTTTATGAGCCCTAGTTTGATGGTTCAAAGTGACTCAGGAATGGTTATCCTACTATAATCCTTATTTAGGCATTAGGTAACTAATGTCAATCTTTTAGATAATCCCCCAAGTGTCCTTTAAAGCAAAATTAAAACGCTTACATATTCACCTAGCTTCATTATAATCCTTTTTTAAGAATAAACAACAGAAACTAACGGAATTATCAAAAATGTTAAAGAACTGACATAAAAGATTCTATATTTAGTTTCGTTAGTCAAATAAGAATTCACCTGTGTAAATCATTTATATTTTTAATTTTTGTTCCTCATAGACAGACCACGATCTTAGTCAGATGAAAAAATAGAGTCTTTCTATCTAAAATTTTCTTTTCAGAATTGTCTTTTTAGGGGCTACTTCTCTCATAGTTTTGCTATCTCTTAAGGTTAATTGAAGCTTGCTTTAATCTTCAAAAGCCTTTGAAGATAAGCACTTGAAGGAGTTTGAGAAGCAAAAAAACTCTATTTAGGACCTTACATATGGTGTAAGGTCTCATTTTTACAAATCAAAGTTAATAATAGGAAGCGTCCGGCAGAGATTCATGAAAATAAGATGACTTTTTCCTATTTGTAATTTGTCTGAATATATCATAGAGTAGAGAAAACAATAGAAAAAAAGTATGATTGTTATAGATGGAAAATAAGGTACGTTTTAAACTACATAAGGTTAAGAAAAACTGGGTAACTATCGGGGTGACTACCCTCTCAATGGTTGCCTTGGCGGGTGGAAGCCTCCTAGCTCAAGGAAAAGTAGAAGCCGATGAGACGAGCGCACCTAATGGTGACGGCTTGCAGCAACTGAGTGAGGATGGTACTGCCAGTCTAGTGACGACAACAACTGTTACTGAGCAAGCTAGTGCTCAAGCAAGTGTGGCAGCAGTAGCAACAGCCAGCGTAAGTCACGAAACAAGCTCTCAGGCGACGACAAGTGCGGTCGCTCAAGAGGCAACTGCTCAAGCACAAAGCAGTCAAGTTATCGATCAAGAAGTGGCAGTTTCTTCGCAAACTCAAGCTAGTGCCCAAGAGACACTGACTACGGAACAGGTCTCACAAGGTCAGGCAACAACACAGGCAACTGTTCAAGAAAGATCACAGTCAGATACGCCGAGTAATCAGGTAGGACAATCGGAATCTTCAGTTACTCCTAGCCACAAAGCAACTCGCAGTGGTGGGCGTCGTGTAGCAACGTCGCATGCAACAGCTAAAGCAAACAGTCAAAATCAGAAAAAGACTGAGGTTCAAACCAGCCAAAGAATTGAGACTGAAAGTGTGCAAACAAGTGCTCAGTCTACTCCAAGTGTGACAGAACAAGCAAGACCTAGAGTCTTGACCAATGCTGCACCATCAATCGCCACACGCGCTGCTGATAGCACTATTCGTATCAATGCCAACCGCAACACTAACATTACGATTACGGCCAGCGGTACGACACCAAATGTAACCATTATCACAGGGCCAAACACTCCTAAGCCAAACGTGACGGTGACAAGTCCAAATGGCACAAAACCCAATGTGACCATTGTAACGCAGCCAAATCAACCCAATAAACCTGTTCAACCAAGTCAACCGTCTCAACCTAACAAGCCGGTCCAACCAAATCAGCCAAGTCTTGACTATAAACCAGTAGCTTCGAATTTGAAGATTATTGATGGCAAGCAGTACTATGTTGAAAATGGCGTTGTGAAAAAGAACGCAGCCATTGAACTTGATGGGCGTCTTTATTATTTCGATGAGACTGGGGCTATGGTAGATCAAAGTAAACCTTTGTATCGTGCCGATGCCATTCCAAATAACTCTATCAATGCGGTTTACAACCAAGCCTACGACACATCAAGCAAGAGTTTCGAACACTTGGACAATTTCTTGACGGCTGATAGTTGGTACCGTCCAAAACAGATATTGAAGGATGGAAAAAATTGGACAGCTTCAACTGAGAAAGATTATCGTCCCCTTTTGATGACTTGGTGGCCAGACAAGGTGACACAGGTCAACTACCTCAACTATATGAGTCAACAAGGTTTTAGTGATAAGACCTATACGACAGATATGATGAGTTACGACTTAGCATCTGCTGCTGACTTGATTCAAGTTAAAATCGAGGAACGTATCGGTCGTGAGGGCAATACCACTTGGCTTCGTCAGTTGATGTCAGACTTCATCAAAACACAGCCTGGCTGGAACTCTGAGAGTGAGGACAATCTTTTAGTTGGTAAGGACCACTTGCAAGGAGGCGCTCTGACCTTCCTCAATAATAGTAGGACAAGTCATGCCAATTCAGATTTCCGTCTCATGAACCGCACACCGACTAACCAAACAGGGACACGCAAATACCATATCGACCGTTCAAATGGTGGTTACGAGTTGCTCTTGGCTAACGATATCGACAACTCTAACCCAGCTGTTCAGGCTGAGCAACTAAACTGGCTCCACTACATCATGAACATTGGTTCTATCCTTGGCAATGATCCAAGCGCCAACTTTGACGGTGTTCGTATCGATGCGGTGGACAATGTGGATGCGGACCTCTTGCAGATTGCTTCTGACTACTTCAAGGAAAAATACCGTGTAGCTGATAATGAAGCCAACGCTATTGCTCACTTGTCAATCCTTGAAGCTTGGTCCTACAACGACCATCAATACAACAAGGATACCAAGGGTGCTCAGTTGTCCATTGACAATCCGCTACGTGAAACGCTTTTGACGACTTTTTTGCGTAAGAGCAATTACCGTGGCAGCTTGGAGCGTGTGATTACTAACTCTCTTAACAACCGTTCAAGTGAGCAGAAACACACACCTCGTGATGCCAACTACATTTTCGTGCGTGCCCATGATAGTGAAGTGCAAGCTGTTTTGGCTAATATCATCAGTAAGCAGATTAATCCAAAAACAGATGGTTTCACCTTCACCATGGATGAGCTCAAACAGGCCTTCGAAATCTACAATGCGGACATGCGCAAGGCTGATAAAAAGTACACTCAGTACAATATCCCAGCTGCCTATGCCACAATGTTGACCAACAAGGACAGTATCACTCGTGTTTACTACGGTGATCTTTTTACCGACGATGGCCAATACATGGCTGAAAAATCACCATACTATAATGCCATTGATGCTCTGCTCCGTGCTCGCATCAAATATGTAGCAGGTGGCCAAGACATGAAGGTTACTAAGCATAACGGCTATGAAATCATGTCATCTGTGCGTTATGGTAAGGGTGCAGAAGAAGTTAATCAGCTTGGTACTGCTGAAACACGTAACCAAGGAATGCTGGTCCTCACAGCCAATCGTCCAGATATGAAATTGGGAGCAAATGACCGTCTGGTGGTTAATATGGGATCTGCCCACAAAAATCAAGCCTATCGTCCATTACTTCTCAGCAAATCGACAGGGCTTGCGACCTACTTCAAGGATTCTGATGTCCCAGCTGGATTGGTTCGCTATACGGACAATCAAGGGAACTTGACCTTCACGGCAGACGATATTACTGGTCATTCAACTGTTGAAGTTTCAGGCTATTTAGCGGTTTGGGTGCCAGTAGGTGCTTCAGAAAACCAAGATGCCCGCACCAAGGCTTCGACGACTAAGAAGGGTGAGCAGGTCTTTGAATCCTCAGCAGCTCTCGACTCACAGGTCATCTATGAAGGCTTCTCAAACTTCCAAGACTTCGTTAAGACCCCAAGTCAGTATACCAACCATGTCATTGCACAAAACGCCAAACTCTTCAAAGAGTGGGGAATTACTTCCTTTGAATTTGCGCCACAATACGTGTCTAGCCAAGACGGCACTTTCTTAGATTCTATCATTGAAAATGGCTATGCCTTCGAAGACCGTTACGATATTGCCATGAGCAAGAACAACAAATACGGTTCGCTCAAAGACCTCATGGATGCCCTTCGTGCCCTTCACGCTGAAGGTATCTCAGCCATTGCTGACTGGGTTCCAGACCAAATTTACAACCTTCCTGGAAAAGAAGTGGTAACAGCCTCACGTACCAACAGCTACGGGACACCACGTCCAAATGCTGAAATCTACAATAGTCTCTACGCAGCTAAAACACGTACCTTTGGCAATGACTTCCAAGGCAAGTATGGTGGTGCCTTCCTTGATGAGTTGAAAGCTAAATACCCTGCAATCTTTGAGCGCGTGCAGATTTCAAACGGCCGTAAATTGACAACCAATGAGAAAATCACGCAATGGTCAGCCAAGTATTTCAATGGAAGCAATATCCAAGGTACTGGGGCTCGCTATGTCTTGCAAGATAATGCTACAAATCAATACTTCAGCCTTAAAGCAGGTCAAACCTTCCTTCCTAAACAAATGACTGAAATCACAGCAACTGGTTTCCGTAGGGTGGGAGACAAGGTCCAATACTTCTCAACGAGTGGCTACCTTGCCAAGAACACCTTCATTCAAGTCGGTGCTAACCAGTGGTATTACTTTGATAAGAACGGCAACATGGTCACAGGTGAACAGGTCATTGATGGCAAGAAATACTTCTTCCTAGACAATGGTCTCCAGCTACGTCATGTCCTTCGCCAAGGCAGTGATGGTCACGTCTATTACTACGATCCTAAAGGGGTTCAGGCCTTTAATGGATTCTATGACTTTGCGGGTCCTCGCCAAGATGTTCGCTATTTCGATGGCAACGGTCAAATGTATCGTGGCCTCCACGACATGTATGGCACAACCTTCTATTTTGATGAAAAGACTGGTATTCAAGCCAAAGACAAGTTCATCCGCTTTGCAGACGGCCGCACGCGTTGCTTCATCCCAGATACAGGAAATCTCGCGGTCAACCGATTTGCGCAAAATCCTGAGAACAAGGCTTGGTATTACCTCGATAGCAACGGTTATGCCGTGACAGGACTCCAAACCATTAACGGTAAGCAGTATTACTTTGACAATGAAGGCCGTCAGGTTAAGGGACACTTTGTCACAATCAATAACCAACGTTACTTCCTTGATGGTGATAGCGGTGAAATTGCTCGCTCACGCTTTGTGACGGAAAACAACAAGTGGTACTATGTCGATGGCAATGGTAAACTGGTTAAAGGTGCTCAGGTCATCAACGGTAATCATTATTATTTCAACAATGATTATAGTCAAGTCAAGGGTGCCTGGGCCAACGGCCGTTACTATGATGGTGACTCAGGTCAGGCCGTAACCAACCGCTTTGTCCAAGTTGGTGCCAACAAATGGGCTTACCTCAACCAAAATGGTCAAAAGGTAGTTGGTCTTCAACATATTAATGGTAAACTTTACTACTTTGAAGGTAACGGTGTCCAAGCTAAAGGGAAACTTCTGACATACAGAGGCAAGAAATACTACTTTGATGCCAATAGTGGTGAAGCCGTAACCAATCGCTTTATCCAAGTTTCTCGCGGTGTTTGGTATTGCTTTAACGCCTCAGGCCAAGCTGTAACCGGAGAACAAGTCATCAACGGTCAACACCTCTACTTTGACGCTTCTGGCCGTCAGGTCAAAGGCCGTTACGTTTGGGTTAAAGGCCAACGTCGTTACTATGACGCCAATACTGGAGCTTGGGTCAGAAAACGATAAGGGGCAGAAGAAAATGTGATTTTGGGACTATCCTAGATGCTTTTGGATTAAAATTCAGTAGGTACCTTCCCAGTCTCACCACTTTTAAGCACTTGAAACATTTTGTTTCAAGTGCTTTTCTTTATTACTATCTCTTGATATGCCAAGCAGATTGTAAGCAAACAATGAGTTTGATTAATAGATTCCTCAATAAACTGCTTACTTTAGCTTTAAATTATGCTCAGTCCTTTAATGAAGGAAGAGCTAAAACGGCTAAACATCGGAATTTCTGTGTACTTTTTAAAAAATCTGAACGTTTTTTGGAAACGATTTCTAACATATAAAAGGCTTAACCATGTATCTTAGACTTGTTTTTTGAAATCTATTATGGGCATAAGGTTAGTCTTATGAGACTAGAGTTATGCATCTGTAATTGTATTCGTTTCCAAAATCCCTTAACATAGAATAGAGAAATAAAGTTATATTGAAAGGTGTATGTTATGGAAAAGAAAGTTGGGTTTAAGTTGCACAAGGTCAAGAAAAACTGGGTGACTATTGGAGTTAGTACGCTGTCGATGGTTGCACTTGCGGGTGGAGCCCTTTTGGCAGACCAATCGGCACAAGCAGATGAAGTGTCACTTCCTAATGGTGATGGTTTTGAACAAACAGATGCAGGCATTGAGTCAAGTGCATCATTGATTAATGAAAGCTATTCACCAACCTTAACAGAAGGTGCTACTTATGTGTCAGCAGTGCCATCTAACTATGCAAGTCAAACGAGTACAGGCTACGAGTCTTCATCATCTGTTTCAACAGGAGGCTCATCTCAGACTGTAGTTGGTGGTGGATCTGGTCAAGTGAGTTCATCACAAACTTCACAAGTCGTAGGAACACAAAACTCTAATTCATCACAAACGGGTTCTGCTTACCAATCAAGTAGCAGCTCGGCATCAGTAAGTGCTAGTGCGTCAAGTTCTTCAAGCTCATCAAGTTCAGCTTGGTATTCTTACTCGTCGTCATCATCATGGTCATCATCATCGTCAGCTAGCGGTTTTGCGACAATTACGACGAGTTCGTCTGACTCAAACGGCATTCATTGGAATGGTGGTCGAAATACGACGATTACCATCACGGCTTCAGGAACTACGCCGAATGTTACTATCGTTTCGAATTCTAATAAACTGTTTCCAAACATATCAGTAGGGCATTCGAATGGTTCAAATGCTAATGTCACTATCATTTCACAAGGTAACCAGCAAAATAACTCAGGTTACCAAATCATCTCAGGTGAGACTAAACCAAGTGTTGATTCGAACAATGCCAAGTCTTCATTTATCCGTGTAGGCGAAAATCAATGGTATTATTACGATCAATATGGTCAAAAGGTCAAAGGTGAAAAGGTTATCGATGGTAAGGCTTATTACTTCCTTGAAAATGGTCTTCAAGCTCGTGACTCACTTGTTAAAGGTAGTGATGGCTATACCTATTACTACGATAAAAATGGCGTGAAGGCTATCAATGGCTTCTACGATTTTGCAGGTTACCGTAAGGATGTACGCTATTTCGATTGTTATGGTCACATGGCTACTGGTCTCCTTGAAATGGGTAGCACAACCTTCTACTTCGATACACAAACAGGTATCCAAGCTAAAGACAAATTTATTCGCTTCTCAGATGGCCGTATCCGTTACTTCATCCCTGATACTGGTAATATGGCTGTAAATACCTTTGTTCAAAATAAAGAAAACCAAGCTTGGTACTACCTTGATGAACATGGTTACGCTGTGACAGGAAAACGTATCATCAATGGTAAAGAATACTGCTTTGACTCAGAAGGCCGTCAAATCAAAGGTCAGATGATGCAACAAGGCAACAAGCAATACTACATTTCTGCCCAAACAGGTGAAATGGCTGTGTCACGCTTTATCTTTGAAAACAACAACTGGTATTATGCGGATGCTTTTGGTTGCCTCGTTCAAGGTGCAAAAGTGATTGATGGTAAACTCTATTACTTCAACAAAGACCACAGCCAGCTAAAAGGTGGCTGGGCTGAAGGACGTTACTATGATGCCGTCACTGGTCAAGCAGTCATCAACCAATTCATTCAAATGGCGGCTAACCAATGGGCGTACCTAAACCAAGATGGTCACAAAGTGACAGGTCTTCAAAATATTAACAATAAAGTTTACTACTTTGGTAGCAATGGTGCTCAAGTCAAAGGTAAATTGCTTACTGTCCAAGGTAAGAAATGTTACTTTGATGCCCACACTGGTGAGCAAGTGGTAAACCGCTTTGTCGAAGCTGGACGTGGCTGCTGGTATTACTTCAACGCAGCAGGTCAAGCAGTGACTGGACAACAAGTCATCAATGGCAAACAGCTTTACTTTGACGGTTCAGGTCGTCAAGTGAAAGGACGTTATGTTTATGTTGGTGGCAAACGCCTCTTCTGCGATGCTAAAACTGGTGAATTGAGACAGCGTCGCTAATTACTATGTACTTTAAAAATCTAGAGCTAATTTTTCCTTTTCCTATCTAAATTATTATTATTTTCCTATCATAACTCTAGATGATTAAATAAACGAAAAAGCCAGCATTAGCTGGTTTTTTGAGTTGTTTTAGAGAAACTGTCAGTGTACGCTCAGATGCTTTTTCATGCTTAAATCCTAATAATTTTGTCCCTCTCATATTCGCAAGGAGGAGCTATAGCCGTGTTATAATGGGTATTATATTTGCATGTAGGAAAAGAGAGTTAGAGGTAGTTATGGGAAACTATTTTTGTTAAATTCGAGGTGTAATTGACTTTCTAAAGGAGAAAAATCATGGTTATCTTGGCTTGGAGTATCATTGTCATATTATTTCTTTTAATTTCGAATTATTACATTTATAAAACAGATTCCAGAACACGAAAAAAAGCATTCCTCTATGCAATTATTAAAACCATAGGTGCATTTTTCACTAGTAGGTGGTAGTAGATGGAAAATGAGTAAAAAATAGCAATCAAGAGTTTTGTGGACTACTAAATATGGAAAGCATCGCAACCTACTGAGTAATCGTTGGTAAAATATCTAATCATAGAAATTTTGATAAGACAATTTGACTTGATGGACACGGGCATTTTTGAGATACTCCAAAAGGAAGAGTTTATTAGGTATCAGATTGAAGAAGCAGTAAAGGAGAAAAATCATGGTTATCTTGGCTTGGAGTATCATTGTCATATTATTTATCTTCATTTCGAATTACTACTTTTATAAAACAGATTTCAGACCACGAAAATACCCATTACTCTATGCAATTATTGAAACCATAGCTGATTTGTTCACTAGGTAATATCTCTAACCCAAGCCTTTATTTCATCTTAGAAATGAAGGTTTTTTTATTTAAAAATAAATTAATATTGTTGGATGATTCTATCGTCTAAAAAAGTCTAAATCCTAAGGATTTTAGCTGGTTTTATGTTATCCTTAGTGCATTTGTTCACAAGGGGCATTTATTAGGCAGATTATTAAAGGACGTTTTCTGAGAAAACGAAGGTAGATACATTAAGCTGACATTATAGTTGTGTAATTGTATTCCCTTGTCAAATAGCTTATGATAGAAGTAATATAAGGGAAAAAGGTAAATATTATGGAACAAAAAGTACGCTTTAAAATGCATAAAGTGAAGAAGAATTGGGTGACGATTGGGGTGACAGCACTCTCAATGGTTACTGTTGCTGGTGGCACTTTGTTGGCGGATCAACAGGCTCAGGCCGATGAGCTAAATCCTGCGAATCAGTCGGGTGATAGCAGTCAGAATCTGCTTCAAGAAACGCCAGCTACAACTAATGATACAGCAACTACAGTAGCACCAACTATCTCAGCAGATGTTAATACTGCGAGCGTGGCTATTCCTGTCGCAGATGCGACTAGCACGACAACCGATGTTACAGATAGGGCAGCGGCACCTGCTGCAAATACAGCGACAGTTGACACCAACTCAGGTCAAGCAGCGCCAAGTACAAATGTGGAAGCAGCTGCAGCTGATACGAGTGCTACAACGACAGATACAAATAATGCGACTGCAACAGCTTCTACAGACCGTGCAGCAACAACTGATACGGCAAATACAGAAGCTCGTACACGTAGCCGTCGTGCCTTGGCAGAAACTCGTGAAGCCAATACCAATACAGCGACTGGTATCCAATGGATTAACGGCAAACAATACTATGTCAATAGTGACGGTAGTGTGCGTAAGAACTTCGTCTTTGAGCAAGATGGGAAGTCATATTACTTTGATGCTGAAACAGGGGCTCTTGCGACCAAGTCACAGGATGAATTTTCAACAGAACCTATCAAGGCAACTGTGGATTTTTCATCTGGAAATCAGCTCTACAAAAACGATAACAAATCTTTGGACCAACTCGACACCTTCATCACTGCGGATGCTTGGTACCGTCCAAAGAGTATTCTCAAGGATGGTAAGACTTGGACAGCTTCAACTGAAGCGGACAAACGTCCACTCTTGATGGTTTGGTGGCCTGACAAATCGACTCAGGTTAACTACCTTAACTACATGCAAAATCAAGGTCTTGGTGCGGGATCATTTTCAACCAACTCTAGCCAGGAAAGTCTAAATCTAGCTGCTAAAGCGGTTCAGACTAAGATTGAAGAACGTATCGCTCGTGAAGGCAATACCAACTGGTTGCGTACAAGTATTGATCAGTTTATCAAGACTCAGCCTGGTTGGAATAGTAGCACTGAAAATAGTTCATACGACCACTTGCAAGGTGGACAGTTGCTCTTTAACAACAGTAAGGGTGATACTGGTAACCGTACTAGCTACGCCAACTCTGACTATCGTTTGCTTAACCGCACACCGACTAATCAGACGGGTACACGTAAGTACTTCAAGGACAATTCTATCGGTGGTCTTGAGTTCTTGCTTGCCAACGATATTGATAACTCAAACCCAGCTGTTCAGGCGGAGCAACTTAACTGGCTCCACTTCATGATGAATATCGGAAGTATCATGGCCAATGACCCAACTGCTAACTTTGACGGTTTGCGTGTCGATGCCTTGGACAATGTGGATGCCGACCTTCTCCAAATCGCTTCTGATTACTTCAAAGCAGCCTATGGTGTTGATAAGTCTGAAGCCAATGCGATCAAACACTTGTCATACTTGGAAGCTTGGTCTGCCAACGACCCATACTACAACAAGGATACTAAAGGGGCACAACTGCCGATTGATAATGCCCTTCGTAATGCTCTTACCAACCTTTTGATGCGTGATAAAAATACACGTATGCAGCTTGGGGACATGACTGCTTTTATGAATAGTAGTTTGAATCCACGTGGTGCTAACGATAAAAACGGTGAGCGTATGGCAAACTATATTTTCACCCGTGCCCACGATACTGAAGCGCAAACCATTATCCAACGTATCATCCGTGATCGTATCAATCCAAATCTGTTTGGTTACAATTTCACCCGTGATGAAATCAAGAAGGCCTTCGAGATTTACAATGCGGATATCAATACAGCTCACAAGACTTATGCGTCTTACAACTTGCCATCTGTCTATGCCCTCATGTTGACCAACAAGGACTCTGTAACACGTGTTTATTATGGAGACCTCTACCGTGAGGATGGTCACTACATGGCCAAGAAGACGCCTTACTTTGATGCCATTGATACCCTTTTGCGTGCCCGTATCAAGTATGTAGCTGGTGGTCAAGACATGGAAGTGAAGAAAGTCGGAAATGACGGCCTCTTGACATCAGTTCGTTATGGTAAAGGTGCCAATAACAGAACTGATTGGGGAACTGCTGAAACCCGTACGCAAGGGATGGGTGTCATCATGACCAACAACTATGATTTCCGATTGGGTAGCAATGAAACCGTAACGATGAACATGGGTAGAGCTCACCGTAATCAGCTTTATCGCCCATTACTTTTGACAACAAAAGATGGTATAGCAACCTACCTCAACGATTCTGATGTGCCTAAAAACCTTCTTAAACGTACCGACTGGAATGGGAACTTGACCTTCAACGCCAACGATGTTTTTGGTGTTGAAAATGTCCAAGTCTCAGGTTATCTCGGTGTCTGGGTACCAGTCGGAGCTAAGGCTAATCAAGATGCACGTACACAGCCAAGTAATCGTGCCAATAGCGATGGTCAAGTTTACAAGTCTTCAGCAGCCCTTGATTCGCAAGTCATGTATGAAGCCTTCTCAAACTTCCAAGCTTTTGCGGACGATCAGCCAGAACTCTACATGAACCGTGTCTTGGCTAAGAACACTAATTTGCTCAAAGCTTGGGGTGTTACGTCTGTTGGACTTCCACCACAGTACGTTTCAAGTAAGGATGGTACCTTCCTTGATTCAACAATTGACAATGGTTATGCTTTTGATGACCGTTATGACATGGCCTTGAGTCAAAATAACAAGTATGGCTCACTTGAGGACCTCCTTAATGTCCTTCGTGCCCTCCACAAAGATGGTATTCAAGCCATTGCTGACTGGGTGCCAGACCAAATTTATAACCTTCCAGGTAAGGAAGTGGTGAATGCCACACGTGTTAACGGCTACGGTTATCATCAAGCGGGTTACCAGATTGTGGACCAAGCCTATGTGGCTAATACCCGTACAGACGGTACAGACTATCAAGGCAAGTACGGAGGTGCCTTCCTTGATGAGTTAAAAGCTAAGTACCCATCTATTTTCAATCGTGTACAAATCTCAAATGGTAAGCAGTTACCTACGAATGAAAAGATTACTAAATGGTCTGCTAAGTACTTCAACGGAACCAACATCCTTGGACGAGGCATCAACTTTGTCCTTCGTGATGATAAGACCAACCAGTACTTCAATACTTCAGCCAACAGCCAACTCTTGCCAACACCACTTCGTGACACAGGTGCCATCACAAGCACTCAAGTCTTCCAACGTCGTGGACAAGATGTTTACTTCCTTCGTGATAACCAAGCCGTTAAGAATGAATTTGTTCAAGACGGTAACGGCAACTGGTATTACTTCGGTGCTGACGGTAAGATGACCAAGGGTGCTCAAACCATCAATAAAAAGGATTACTATTTCTTTGACAATGGTATCCAATTGCGTAATGCCCTTCGTCGTGCTAACAATGGTTATACTTACTATTACGGTTTAGATGGCGCTATGGTTAAGAATGCTTTTGTTGATTTTGACGACAAGCGTAAGCAGGTGCGTGCCTTTACGACTCAAGGAACCATGGTAGTGGGTAACCTTCATTGGAGTGGCCACCATTTCTACTTTGACCGTGAAACTGGAATTCAGGCCAAGGATCGTATTGTCCGTACAGATGATGGCAAATTGCATTACTATGTTGCAGAAACTGGTGACATGGGACGCAATGTCTTTGCGACAGATAGCAACACAGGTAAACGTTATTACTTTGACGCTGATGGTAACACTGTGACTGGTTCACGTGTCATTGACGGTAAGACTTATTACTTTAACCAAGATGGTAGTGTCGGTACGGCCTACAGCAACCGAGCTGATTCTATTATCTTTGACAATGGTAAGGCCCGTTACATCACACCAGCAGGCGAAATCGGACGTAGCATCTTTGTCTACAATCCGGCGACTAAGGCTTGGAACTACTTTGATAAAGAGGGGAACCGTGTCACTGGACGTCAATACATTGATGGTCACCTCTATTACTTCAAGGAAGATGGTAGCCAAGCTAAGGGTGAAATTATCGAGGAAAACGGCATCAAGTATTACTATGAGCCAGATTCAGGTATTCTCGCTAGCGGACGCTACCTCCAAGTAGGTGATGACCAGTGGATGTACTTTAAACAAGACGGTTCACTGGCTATCGGCCAAGTTCGTGCTGATCATGGATACCTTAAGTACTTTGATAAAAATGGTATCCAAGTCAAGGGTAAAACCATTGTTGAAGATGGTAAGACTTATTACTATGATGCCCACAGTGGAGCTCTTGTCACAAGCAGCTTTGCTGAGATTGCACCAAACCAATGGTCTTACTTCAATACTGATGGCCAAGCCCTTAAAGGCAAGTGGACTATCAATGGCAAGGAATACTACTTTGACCAAAATGGTATCCAATACAAGGGCCAAGCCGTTAAGGTCGGTAGTCGTTACAAGTACTATGACGAAAACGATGGTCAACCTGTAACCAACCGCTTCGCTCAAATCGAGCCTAACGTCTGGGCTTATTTCGGAGCTGATGGCTATGCTGTAACAGGTGAACAAGTCATCAATGGCCAACACCTTTACTTTGACCAATCAGGTCGCCAAGTTAAAGGTGCCTACGTCACAGTCAATGGCCAACGTCGTTACTACGATGCCAACACTGGCGAATATATCCCAGGAAGATAAGCAGTAGTAGCCCATGTAACTGACTAGAGAACACACAGCCGAGAATGAGGGAAAATTCGGCTCTTTGTCAACTGTAGTGGGTGACGAAAAGCTAACATCTAGAGAGGACCAGA
>OGTG01000086.1_pt1 | contig 74689 bp, 80 predicted proteins | sample 1574571 | NCBI WGS metagenome assembly OGTG01 (sample SAMN03295826, study PRJEB24534) | human gut metagenome | isolation source: fecal sample 1 from infant 4 | host: Homo sapiens | place: USA: Pittsburgh, PA | collected 2014-07
GTATATATAATTAATAATTATTATTAGTTATAAAAAATATGATATTAATCTAGAAAACAACTATTTATTAATAAATAGTTAAAAAAAATATATATACTTAACAAAAACTTAATCTGAAAACATTTATTTTGTATAAAATATTAAATTACAAAAAATATACATATTATCCATTAAAGTATATAATCGTATAAAACGAGATGAAGAGAGGAGAATTGTATGAGTAAAAAAATAAATTTAATAGTAAAGATAGAAAGATTAAGGGAACTAATGCATTATTTAATTATTAAAGAGGGTAATTTATTACATTCAAAAGTAATTAAGGTCAGTCAAGATTTGGACAAGTTATTAAATGAATACAATAGAGTAGTTGGCTACTAGGGTTTAAATAAATTTAGGAACACTGTAAATAGCGGTGTTCCTTTTTTAAAATCCAGTTCTAGAATTAAGTGATAATATTGAATTTACTATAAATATAGAAGTATTATTTTAAACTAAAAACCTATTTTTCTGGAAATCTAGAAAAATAGGTTTTTGTGGTTTATATTCTATAAAGTCATGATAGCTGAGTTGTGAATAAAATTGATTATTTTTGATTAATTGTGAAAGAACTTGATTATTTTACAAAAAATGTAGTAAAATTATAATTAAGATAACATTTACATAATAAAAAATGGGGGGATTGGGTGATAATAGGGTACAGAAAGGTATTTATGGCAATAATATTAAGTCTAGTATTTTGTACAAGCATTATTGGAATATGTATCTACATAAGTAGTAATGGAGTATATTCTGAAAATGGAGTTGAGAGTAAAAGAAAAATAGGGGCAACCTATATGACCATGAATAATTCATACTTTAAAATTATAAACGAAGAGATAAGATATGTTGTGGAGGAAAACGGAGATACCCTTATAACAAGAGATCCAGCTCTCAGCTTAGATAAGCAGATTGAAGAAATCTATGACTTTATTGATTTAAAGGTTGATGCTATTTTTATAAATCCAGTTGATTGGGTTGGTATTAGAAATGCACTAATAGATGCACAAAAAGCGGGTATTATCATAATTGCTATAGATACAGATATATATGATGATGATCTGACAGCATGCACTGTTGTTTCTGATAATTATAAAGCTGGTGTTTTGTGTGCTGAGGATTTGATGAATAAAAGAAATAGTGCAAATATAATCCTGCTTGAGCATAAAAGTGCAAAATCAGCTATTGATAGAATTAATGGTTTTGAAGATGCCATTAGGAATAACAAAAATTTCAAGGTTGTTGCAAGAAGTGATTGTGATGGTCAGCTTGAAACTGCTATGCCTGTTGTAGAGAATATTCTACTTAAACAAAAGGATGTAGATACAATTATGGCATTAAATGATCCAAGTGCTCTTGGTGGAATTATGGCACTTGAAGAAAAAAATATTAAAGGTATAAATGTTTATGGTATTGATGGCTCACCTGATGGAAAAAAGATGGTAAAAGAAGATAAAATGTGTGCAACTGTTTCACAGTCACCAAGAAAAATTGGGAGAATTTCAGGTGAGAGTTTATATAATATTTTTCAAGGAAAAGAAGTTGATAAGAAAATAGTAGTTCCTGTAGAATTGATAACTAAAGAAAATATCGATGAATTCAGATTAGATACATGGCAGTAGAAGGATTGTGAAGGATTATGGAAAGAAATAAATTATTATCATATATAAATTATTTTATGAAAAGTTTAAACTTATTCATAATTGTGTGTATATCATTAATTATGGCAAGAACAACATACCTTATAAGCAATTCTAATAATGCACGGGAATTTTTAGAACAGATACCTGCCTTGCCAGGAAAGCCTGAGAATACTGTCATAATATCAATAAGTACATACATTATTTTATGGCTTGTAATGGAATTTAAAGAGAAGATATATGATAGAAAATTGTGTACAATGATTTTTTTTTATTGTATAGAGTTCTTGTTGTGTACGCTTTTACTTATAACATTAAATATGAGTTATAATGGTATCCTTCTTGTTGTAATTGCTGATATTATATATCACATAAAATATAAAAATAACAGACTTATTTTCTTAAGTATAATGATTGTCATATATATATTATGTGATTATGAATTTGTATCTCTTAAATTTAATATTGTACCTTTTCAAAAATATCTTATTTACTATAACATGAGCATACAAAATTATGTTTTAGGAATAAAAAGCATGCTCACATCTATTAATATAATGGTATTTATATTATATGTAGTTGTACTTATGAGAATACAGATAGATGAAAATGAAAAAATACTTGTTTTAAATGATAAACTTAATAAAGCAAATGATGAATTAAAAGTTATGAATATAAAACTTCAAGATTATGCAGAGAAAACAGAAAAGATGACGGAAACAAGGGAGAGAAATAGACTGGCAAGAGAAATTCATGATACTATTGGCCATGCTCTTACAGGAATAATTGCAGGCATAGATGCATGTCTTACGATTATAGACTATTCACCAGAAAGTGTAAAGAATCAGCTTACAATTATAAGTAAAGTGGCAAGACAAGGCATTAATGATGTAAGAAGGTCAGTTAAGGCATTAAGGCCAGATGTTTTAGAAAATTTATATTTAAAAGATGCAATAGAAAAAATGATAGACGAGATGAGAACTACTTCTAAGTGTAATATAATCTTTGAAAATGAAATTGGAGAGTTGAAGTTTGATTCAGATGAAGAAGATGCTATATATAGAGTTATACAGGAAAGCATCACAAATTCAATAAGGCATGGAAAATCAACAAAGATATATGTGACATTATACATGAAGAAAAAAGATTTAATTCTTATAATAACTGACAATGGAATAGGATGTAAGGATATAAAAAAAGGATTTGGAATACAGCATATGAGAGAGAGAGTAGAGCTTTTAAATGGAACAATAAATTTTGAAGGGAAAAATGGATTCACAATAATAGCTCATATACCAATAAGATGGGGTGATAACTATGATAAAAGTGTTAATTGCAGATGATCGGGAGTTAATAAGAGAAAGTTTAAAAATAGTATTAAGTGCTGATGAAAAAATTCAGGTTACAGGAACAGTTTCAAATGGTAGTGATGTTATAAAAAGTATTAGTAAAGATAAACCTAATGTAATTTTAATGGATATACGTATGCCACAAATGGATGGAGTTCAATGTACAAAGGTTATAAAAGAATCATATCCAGATATAAAGATAATTGTACTTACTACATTTGATGATGATGAATATATTTTTGATGCACTTAAATATGGAGCAAGCGGATATTTATTAAAAGGAGTATCAATGAAAGAGCTTATTGAAGGTATTCATACAGTTGCTGGGGGAGGTGCGATGATGAATCCTGATATAGCAACAAAAGTGGTAAGACTGTTTTCACGGCTTGCTAAGGGGAATTTAGGAATAAAAGTAAATAGTGAAAATGTAAAAAGTCTAGGAAAAACTGAGTGGAAAGTTATTGTACAGATTGGGCGTGGACTTTCAAATAAGGAAATAGCAAAGGTTCTATTTTTGTCAGAAGGAACTGTTAGAAATTATCTTAGTCAGATTTTAAACAAACTTGAATTAAGGGATAGAACACAGCTTGCCATATGGGCAGTAGAAAATGGAGTTACATCAGGAAAAATGGTGGCTGATTATGAAGAATAAGAAGATAAAAGGATTCATATTCATTGGTATAATTGCATTAGTAATAATTGCAGGGATTACATATAAAATATACGAAGAAAAAGAGACTGTAATTACATTTGGTATGTTTGCAGGAAGTAGCTGGGATGTACCGTACAGTAATTCATATGAAATAATAGATAATGCAATAGAAAAGTTTGAACAGGAACATAAGGGGGTAAAAGTAAAGTATGTAAATGGGATAATGAAGGATGATTACTCAGAATACCTTTCTGGAGAGCTTTTAAAAGGAACTGGACCGGATATTTTTATGATTCTTCCAGATGATTTTAATACATTATCTAATGTAGGAGCAATGAAGGATCTTAAGAAATTCATAAAAAAAGATAAGAATTTTGATAGCAGTAAGTTTTATAAAACTTCTTTTCAATTTGGCCAATATCAAGATAAACAGTTTGCTTTACCTTATGAAAGTGTTCCTACAATGATGTTTGTAAATAAGACACTTCTTGAAAAAGAAGGAATAGAGATTCCAAATAGCAGTTGGACATTTGATGACTTTTATGATATATGCAAAAAGGTAACAAGAGATAGTGATGGAAATGGAGTAATAGATCAGTTTGGAGTTTATGATTACAAGTGGAAAGATGCAGTCTATTCAAATGGGGCTGTATTATTTAATGATGAAGGGACAAAATCATATTTTGGAGATAAAAAGGTAGAAGAATCAATTGGCTTTGTAAAAAAACTTAATATGCTTAATAACGGATATAATGTAACATCAACAGATTTTGATAATGGAAAGGTAGCATTTCATCCATTGCTTTTTTCAGAGTATACAACATATAAGACATATCCATGGAAAATAAAGAAATACTCAGGTTTTGACTGGGATTGTATTAAAATGCCCGCAGGAGAGGATGGACAAAATATATCTGAAATAACTACACTTCTCATTGGAATAAATTCAAGGACAAAGAAAGATAACTTATCATGGGAGTTTTTGAAATTGTTAACTTATGATGAAAATATTCAGAAAGAGATATTTAACTATTCGCAAGGAGTTTCGGTATTAAAGAATGTAACAAATTCAAAGGAAGTTTTAGAAAAACTAGGGGAAAACACTCCTAATGGAAGTTATATTAATATGAATCTTCTTAATGAAGTCATGGAAACAGGATGCGTTACACCAAGATTTAGGAAGTATCAGTCGGTAATGGATATGGCAGATAATATGATAAGTCAAGATATAAAAAGTAGTGATGATAATTTAAGTTATCAGCTCTCTAAGCTTAATAGAGAAATAAACAATCTTTTGAAGAATTAAAACATATATATAGTGTTAAAACTAAGGTTTTTTAATTGGTAAAGAAAGAATTCACAATGACAAGTTAAGGTGAGTTCTTTTTTATTTTGCTTGTATTTTAATGAAATTGAGAGATTTTAATAACTGTCATATCAATATAAAGGTAATTATTACATTTATCACATTAAATATGACAAATGTAATATGAAAACGATGACAAATGATAGATGTAATTGTTTACCTTAGATGATAAACTTTAACCATAGAAAAGAAAAAGTAATTAATTTTTAGGAGGATATTGATGAAATACGTTTTAATTGTAAGTCATGGTATATTGGCAAAAGGAATTCATAGTGTACTTGATATGATGGCAGGGAAAAATAGAAATGATATTTTAAGTACTAGCCTAATAGATGGAATGAGTGTAAGTACATTTAGTGAAAAATTAGAAGAGTTAGTAAGTAATATTAAAAAGAATGATGAAATTATACTTCTTGGAGATATAATAGGTGGTTCACCTCTTACCACAGCGCTTAATGTATTAAGCAGAAAAGGTTTTCTTAATAACACAACAGCTTTTGGAGGTGTTAATGTAACATTGGCATTAAATGCAGTGTTAATGAAAGATACGCTTAATAAAAATGAGTTAAAGCAGATGATGCTGATGGAATCAAAAGAATCAATTCAGGAACTTCAATTAGATACAAGTGTTTCTGATGATGAAGATATTTAAAGAAAAATATCTTAGTATAATTTAAATTTCAATATGAAGTATAGGAAAAAGTATTAAAGTATAAAAGTAATGTAAAAAAGATAATTAATCAAAGTGTTAACAATTTTAAAAATAATATATAAATGTATATTTTAAGGGGGAATTTTATATGTCAATTTCATTTATAAGGGTAGATGATAGGATGATTCATGGTCAAACATGTACAAGGTGGGCTTTAGAATATCCATGTGATGGACTTATTGCAGTAAATGATAAAGCTGCAACAACACCAGTTTTAAAAGCAGCATATAAAAGTGCAAGTGGAAAAAAGACTTTTGTATGGACACAGGAACAGTTTAAGGAAAAATGTCAGAAAGTTATGGAAAGTAAAAGTAGATATTTTTTAATAACAAAAGATCCTATTTCAATGGCTCAGATTTTAGTGGATGATGATTTTGATCCAGGATTAAAAGAAATTATTATTGGACCTTGCAATGATAGACCTGGTTCTGTAAAGCTTGGAAATAACCAATCAATAACTCAAGAAGAAGCTGAAAGCTTAGAAAAGCTAATGCAGGCAGGATACAATATTGAATTTGCTTTATTAAAAGAAGAAGCAATTGGTAACTGGAAGAAATTTAGAAGTCAGTTTGGATTTAAATAATATAAGGATGGTGGTATAAATGACAATTACTTGGTTACAGGCATTATTATTCGCAATATTTGCATGTCTTGCAAGTATGCCTGGTATGGGAGGCACAGTAATAGGTAACTACACATTAGGAAGACCGTTGGTTGCAGGACTTGTAGTTGGAATTATAGTTGGAGATATTCAAACAGGTATTATTGTAGGTGCGGCGATTCAAGTTATTTATATTGCACTTGTAACACCAGGCGGAACAGTTTCAGCCGATGTACGTGCAATAAGTTATATTGGAATTCCGTTATCTATTGCAGCAATTAAAGGATTAGGTCTTGATCCTTCATCAAGTGAAGCAGCTCAGATGGCAGCAGCACTTGGAGCAGCAGTAGGAACACTTGGAACAGTATTATTTTATGGAACAGCTACTATTAATCTTGTTTGGCAGCATATTGGATGGAAAGCAGTTGACAGAGGTGACTTCAAAAAGCTTTATATGGTAGATATGGGGCTTCCTTGGATTTCTCACTTTATATGTAGTTTTTTACCAACTTTAATAATCACAAAAATGGGATCAAATATGGTAGATATAATAAAAACAGCACTTCCAATGGATGGTATGGCTATGAAAACATTGTTTACAGTAGGAAGTCTTCTTCCAGCAGTAGGTATAGCAATATTATTAAAACAAGTTGTAAACAAAGCAACTGATATGTTAACATTCTTGTTCGGATTTATTTTAGCAGCATGTATGGGCGTAAATTTAATAGGAGCTGCAATTATTGGAGGATTCTTTGCAGTAATTAATTATAGAATAAAAATGCTTCAAGTAACAAAACCTCAGGTTTCAGGACCCGGTGGAAGAAATGTGATTGATGACGATGACGAGGAGGAGATATAAAATGGCAGAAAAGAAAAAGATATCTAAGAAAGCTTTAAAAAAATCTTTTATTAACTGGTATTATGGGCATTTAACTTGTTTTTCTCAGGAACATATGCAGACTTTTGGATATCTCTGCTCAATGCTTCCAATAATTGAAGATCTTTATGAAACAAAGGAAGAGCAAAAAGAAGCACTTGAAACATATAAGGCTTTTTTCAATACTGAACCACAGCTTGGGACTGTAGTTGTTGGAGTTACTGCTGGTCTTGAAGAAGCAAAGGCAAATGGAGAAGATATTGATGGGGAAATGATAAATGGTATACGAGCAGGGCTTATGGGACCTGTAGCAGGTATTGGTGATTCATTAGTTGTTGGTACATTAATTCCAATTCTTCTTGGAATAGCACTTGGACTTTCTACCAATGGTTCTCCTCTTGGCGCAATATTTTATATAGTAGTTTGGAATATATTAATTACTTTAGGTATGAAATTTCTGTATTATAAAGGTTATGAATTAGGTGGAAAAGCTGTTGAAATTATAGTCGGTGAAAAGGCAAATGCAATACGTGAATCTGTAATAATGCTTGGAACAGTTGTAATTGGAGCAGTAGCAGCATCATGGATAAGTGTTACAACTTCATTTAAGATGCTTAATTCAGAAGGTGGAGTAATAATTGATCTTCAACATGTCTGTGATGGGATATTTCCTAAATTATTATCTTTATTAACTGTTATTTTCTGCTGGTTCTTAATGAGTAAAAAGAAAATGTCACCAACAAAAGTAATGCTTATACTTGTAATTATTGCATTTGTAGGAGTTTTCTTAGGAATATTCGATCCAGGATTAAAATATTAGTTAAATGTTTTAGTAGAAAATAAATTTATAAAATTTAATTTTAAGAGAAAAAATATGTTCTGGAGGTATGCAGGTTATGAATAAGAAAGATAAGAAAAGACTTATATACGAAGCTGAAAAACAAACACAAGAAGTCAAAAACTTAAAAAGATGGCTTACAAAGTCTATAGGTTTATCAAGTATTACCATGATTATGGCATATTTTGGAGTGAAAAGATCAGGTATTCTATTTACAGTTGGAATAATGGGAATACTATTTACAATAATTTTTGTCATAGCAGCAATTTTTATAAACATGGGAATAAAGAATGGACAAAAAAACATTGAAAAAATATTATCAATAGTAGAAGCAGTTTAGAACACTCATAAACAATTAAATATTTATATATAAAAGCAATAGGCTATGTGAGAGGAAGTTATATTCATGATACATAGTCTATTACTTTAGAATTAATAATAAGATACTGTTAACTAAACAAATTTATTTAAGAACTAAATTTTATTAGAAGTGGAGATGTATTATGGGAAAATTTAAAATAATATTTAGCGATATTGATGGAACATTGCTAAATAGTAGTCATGAAGTGAGTGAAAAGAATAAAGAAAGTCTAGTATTATTAAAAAAATTAAATATACCTTTTGTATTAGTGTCAGCAAGAATGCCTCAGGGAATAAAGAAGGTTCAGAAAGAGATAAATGTAAATTCACCAATTGTATGTTATAGTGGAGGACTTGTTATTGATAGTAATGGAAAATATCTTATTAGTATAGGTATTAGGATTGAAAAAGCACAAGAAATAAAGAATTATATAGATGGTAAATGGAAAAATGTTAGTACAAGCTATTATTCGTATGATAAATGGATAGCAGATAATAAAAAAGATGAATGGATAGCTCAGGAAAGCGATATTACCTCTGTTAATCCGATTTTTGGAAAAATACAAGATATATGTGAAAAAAATAGTGTAGTGCATAAAATTTTATGTATGGGTGATTCTAAGGTTATTGATGAAATAAAGGATAGCATTTCAGAAAAATATGAAGGGCTGTCTATATATAAATCAAAAGATACGTATTTAGAGATAATGGACCTTGATGCAACAAAATCTGGTGCAATGAAGGTATTATGTGATTCTTTTAATATTAAAATGGAAGATACAATATCAATCGGAGATAACTATAATGATGTTGATATGATTAAAGCTGCAGGTAATGGAATTGCAATGGCAAATGCGCCCGATGAAGTTAAGAGAATAAGTAATGAATTAACAAGTTCCAATGATAATGACGGAGTTGCAGAAGTTATATATAAGTATTTTTAATAAATAAATTATTGGTTTTACATTATATGGTTCATAATTACATATTTAGATTATATTGTAAAATAATAAAAAGAATCTAATTATCTATAAAAAAAATTTTAATTTAAGTTTAGAAAATATATTGTATTTTAAAGTAAAAAATATTTATTTATGTCTGATGATAATTTTAATATACCAGTAATATCATCCTTATTTTGATTTACAGAAATCCATCTTATAGAGTTCATGATAATTGATGTATAAATGTGTGATATATACTCATTTCCAAGATTATATTTATCAACTTTATTAGTTCTTTCAAAATAATCAAAGCAGCCTTTTGTTATAATGCTTGTTAATCTATTAAATAAGTCAAGATTTTGCTCATTGAGCTGAAGAAAAATTTTAAATATATGAGAATTTTCATAAACATAATTAAGGAGTTCAGTTGCCGTTTCTATTTTTAAAGTCATTGATTTATCGCAGAAGTAATTAGTACCAAGAGCTGTAAAATTAGATATTATTTTTTCAAAAAAGTGTTCCAGTAAATCATATTTATCTTTATAATGAGCATAGAAAGTAGAACGGCTTATCATAGCTTTACTGCAGATATCCTTTATTGTAATTTCTGAAAAAGATTTTTCTTTTATAAGATTTAAAAAGGCATCTTCAATACTTTTATTAGTTTTTTGAACACGTATATCTTTTGATTTCATTAGTTAACCTCGATTTATATAGTATAGTTAATATTATATAACTAAAAATAAAATTAGTATATATTCAAGCAATAATTAGTATGTGATATTTGTCAGTTAATATATACTAATGTCAAAAGAAAATGTACATTTTAAATTAATATGTACGATAAACTACACTTTGAATATTATTGTAAGTTGAATAATACTATATATATATATAAAATATGTACTAGAATACGTAATTAAGAGAGGAATTTATATGTGTAATAGTATTGCAATTGTAACAGACACTAATAGCGGAATGACACTAGAACAGGCTGAAAACTTAGGAGTTACTATTATTCCTATGCCTTTTTATATAAACGGAGAGCTTTATTTTGAGGGAGTAAATTTGGATGCAGATGGATTTTATAAACATTTAGCAGATAACTCAGAAGTAAATACATCACAGCCAGCTCCTGGAGATGTTATGAAAATATGGGATGAACTTTTAAAAGAAAAAGAAGAAATAATATATATTCCAATGTCAAGTTCACTTAGTGGAAGTTGTCAAACTGCCGAAGTGTTATCACAGGATTATGATAACAAAGTGCATGTTGTCGACAATAGAAGGATTTCTGTAACGCAGCTACAGTCTGTGAAAGATGCAGTTAACCTTGCAAAAAAAGGGATGTCTGGTGAAGAAATTAAAAAGATTTTAGAAGACAGACAATATCAATCAAGTATTTATGTTACTCCAGATGATTTAGATTATCTAAAAAAAGGGGGAAGAATAACACCAGCAGTTGCTTCAGTTGCAAAAGTGTTAAACATAAAACCTGTTTTAGAAATTCAAGGTAAGAAACTTGATGTTTTCAAGAAAGTAAGAGGAATGAAGCAAGCAAGAAGAATAATGAAACAGGCAATACGTAAGGATCTTGAGGATAGATTTTCAGATATTGATACAATGAAAATCTATGCAGCTTATACGAGTAATATAGAGCTTGGAAAACTTTGGAAAAGTGAATTAGAAGAAGAATTTCCTGGATATGAAATTGAATTATATCCCCTTTCACTTAGTGTCAGTTGTCACATTGGACCAGAATCTTTAGGGATAGGGTGTGTAGAAGAAATAAGATAAGAAAACTACCTGCAGAATTTTTCAGCAGGTAGTTTTCTTTTTTTATTTGCTTTTAATGTATATGGATAAACTAAATATAATATTTAAAGATGTTGAAAACTATTAATTTGTGTGATAAGATTTATTTAGATATTTAGAATATTATCTAAATATCTAAATAATAAGTTAGGGAGGACATACTTTGGCATTTAATGAGGTTTTTAAAGCTCTATCCGATAAAACAAGAAGAAAAATTTTAGAGCTGCTAAAAGAAGAGGATAAAACAGCTGGAGAAATAGCTGATTATTTTAATATTACTAAAGCAAGCATTTCCCATCATCTCAGTATACTCAAACAGGCAAATTTAGTTACTGATGAAAGAGAGGGACAGTTTATTTATTACTCTTTAAATACTTCTATCTTTGAAGAAGTTATAGGATGGTTTATAGATTTATCTGATAAAAAGGAAGACAATGAGGAGAATTAGTTATGTATAAAAAGAAAAGTGATATTTATAATGTGATAGTTATAGTGTGTAGTATACTATTAACAATAATAGTATACAATAAATTGCCAGATTTAGTTCCAATACACTGGAATACAATGGGGGAAATTGATAAATATTCTCCAAAGGCCTTTGGAGCATTTATGGCACCTGTAATAATGATATTTACATGGTCTGGAATGAAGTTTCTACCCAAGATAGACCCTAGAAAGAAAAACTATGAAAAATTTGATAAGAGTTATTCAGTAATTGTAAGTATGCTACTTACTTTCTTTTTAGTAATTCATACAGTTACTTTATTAGTAGCTTTAGGATACAGTATTTCAATAGAAAAGATAATTCCTTTAATAGTTGGAGTATTATTCATTGTTATTGGAAATTATCTTCCAAAGTCAAAAAGTAACTTTTTTTATGGAATCAAAACTCCTTGGACTCTTTCAAGTGAAGTTTCATGGAGGAAGACACATCGTTTGGGTGGCAGGCTCTTTGTAGTAGCAGGAATTGTTTGTATATTATCTAGTTTTCTTTTAAATGGTAATATAAAAGCAGTTGTATTTTTTATAGCTATCATGATAGCTGCCATAGTACCAATTGTTGCAAGCTATTTTTATGCTAAAAATGATAAATAAAATTAGTAGCAGATAATACTAAAATAAAAATTATAAATTAAAATCACCTGCATGTTTTCAGAAACGTTACTTAAAATAGATAGCGTAGAATTACATAGCAGGTGTTTTTTATTATTTAAAATATCTGTATAAATTTTAATATTTAGGACTTTATAGATTTAGGACTTACCCTAACTCCATTAGATCCAGCTTTAAAACTTTTCATAAATAAATCAAAAACATCTTTTATGATTTTTGCATTTTCAAGTTCGCCATTTAGTTTAAGAATTTCAATGGCAGCTTCTACAGTGCAAAGCTCTCCGTTGGATGCCCCTTTTCTAAGGGTGTATTCAGAATTGTAAGATGGTTTTAGTGAAATTTTAGTTATATTCTTTAAATATTCACTTCTTCTGAACATTTTTGCAGCTTCCTTCCAGGTTCCATCAAGAAGGATAAATGCCGGAGTCTTATATGAAATTTCATATTTAGACTGTTTATGATCTATATTCCAATTGTTAGATAAATTCATATTTATAAAGTCTTTTTCTTGTAAATCATCATCTATAGGAAAGAGGATATATGTTTGAAAAAAATTATTATTAATATGTTCAATTAATTTTTCTGGAGATTTTGTCCTCTCCCACAAGAAAAATTCAGTAGAATCAGGATTTACAAGCTTTAGGAGTCTTGCAGTATTTGAAGGTCTACGAAATTCCCTTTCTGTTGATAATATCCATATCTTTGACTTAGTTTTAATTTTTGGTACTATATTGCAGATACAGTTTATTATGGGTAATCCACATTTGTCACAACTTTCATATAATTTTGTAATTTGTTTAACTTTAAATCTAGAATCCATTATATCTCCTGTATTAATATTTTTGTTTAATTATATCATATATATGTTGTGCTATGAAATTTACAATTATAATCTAGAAACTATATGGTGATTTCAACATTAATTGTATTTGTCACAGGTAACTTTTCAAGGCTATATATATTATAATTTATTGTAATTATGTCATGTGATTTTATGAAGAAAATTAAATTGATTAGTTGATAAAATTTTATTGACAAAAATTATTAAGATATTATAATAAAAGTAAATAGAGGAATATTATATACAACAAAGACGTTGAACATATAGGGATGTATGTTTGGCGTCTTTATTTTTTGGACAAACTATCTGTTAATAATAAAATAGATACTTTTGAAGTTTTAAATATTTCTCAAAAAACAGCTTTTGGCTGTTAGTATTATTTAGGAGGAAAATATTTATGAAAAAAGCAATAAGCTTAATTTTAGCATTATCAATGTCAGCAATAATGCTTGTAGGTTGTGGTTCATCAGGAGGAGGAAGCGCTGATGAAAAATCATCTAGTTCTGTAGAAGATAAATCTGCTACTAAAGTAGATGCATCTAACATTAAGGTAGGGGTTATTTATGTTGGAGATGAAAATGAAGGTTACACAGAAGCTCATATGACTGGAATCAAGGAAATGAAAAAGGAACTTGGTTTAAAAGACAGTCAGATTATTGAAAAGACTGGAATTCCGGAAGATGATAAGTGTTATGATGCAGCAGCAGATTTAGCCGAGCAGGGATGTAATATTATTTTTGCAAATAGTTTTGGACATGAAGATTATATGATACAGGCAGCTGAAGAATATCCAGATGTTCAATTCTGTCATGCAACAGGTTTCAAAGCGGCAACTTCAAAATTAAGCAATATGCATAACTATTTTACAGCAGTTTATGAGTCGCGTTATGTATCTGGAGTAGTTGCGGGTTTAAAATTAAATGAAATGATTGAAAGTGGAAAAATAACTAAGGAAAATTGTAAGATAGGTTATGTAGGAGCTTACCCATATGCAGAAGTAATTTCTGGATATACAGCTTTCTTCCAGGGGGTAAAGAGCGTTTGTGATGCAGCAACAATGGAAGTTAAATACACAAATAGCTGGGCAAGTATAGATTTAGAAAAATCTACAGCTGAAGCTTTAATTGCTGACGGATGTGTATTGATAAGTCAACATGCTGATACAACAGGTGTAGCAACTGCTTGTGAAGCGGCAGGAGTTCCAATTGTAGGATATAATGTAAGCATGATAGCAACAGCACCAAAAACAGCTTTAACTTCAGCATCTATAAACTGGGGACCTTATTATACTTATGCAGTAAAATCTGTAATTGATGGAAAAGCAATTGATACTGATTGGTGTCAAGGATATAAAGAAGGGGCAGATTGCATAACTGAATTAAACAAAGATGTTGTTGCAAAAGGGACTGAAGAGAAAGTTAAGGAAGTAGAATCAGGAATTAAAGATGGTTCTATTCATGTATTTGATACAAGTAAGTTTACAGTGAATGGCTCTTCTCTTGAAGATTTAATAAAGAGTAATGATGATTATAAAAAATATGCTGATTTAGTATCAAATGGATATTATCATGAATCAGAAAAAACATCAGCTCCGTCATTTGATATTAAAATTGATGGAATAAAAGAATTAACAAATAATTAGGACAATTTTATAAGAAATATCATAAGAACTGCTTTGTGCAGTTCTATGATTTTTTAGGAGGATAATTCATGGAAGGAAAAAATGCAATTCAATTAAAAAATGTAACAAAGCGTTTTGGAAAGGTGATTGCAAATGATAATATAAATCTTAGTGTTAAAAAAGGAGAGATTCTTTCTATATTAGGAGAGAATGGAAGTGGAAAAACAACACTTATGAATATGATTTCTGGAATCTATTTTCCAGATGAAGGGGAAATTTTTATAGATGGTAGGGAAGTTACAATACGTTCACCTAAAGATGCCTTTTCTTTAGGAATAGGTATGGTACATCAGCATTTTAAATTAATTAATGTTTTAAGTGCTGCAGAAAATATAATCCTTGGTATGCCAGGTAGTGGAAGGCTAAATATGGAACAAGTAGAAAAGGAGATTAAGGATTTAAGCGATAGATATGGTTTTGAATTGAAACCATATCAGAAAATATATGATATGTCCGTATCAGAAAAACAGACAGTTGAAATAATTAAAGTATTATATAGAGGTGCTGATATATTAATTCTTGATGAGCCTACAGCAGTACTTACACCACAGGAAACAGAAAAATTATTTTCAGTACTGCGTAATATGCGTGCTGCTGGAAAGTCAATTATTATAATAACACATAAACTTAATGAAGTATTAGAACTTTCAGACAGAGTTTCTGTATTGAGAAAAGGAAAATATATAGGTACAGTAGATACAAATAAAGCAACTGTTTCTTCACTTACAGAAATGATGGTTGGAGAAAGAGTGAGCCTTAATATTGAAAGAAATAAACCTGAAAACCCAGTTGAGAAACTAGAAATCAAAAATCTAACTTGCATAAATTCGGATGGAATAAAAACACTTAATAATGTTTCACTTACTGCAAATAGTGGTGAAATACTGGGAATAGCAGGAATAGCAGGAAGTGGCCAGAAAGAGCTTTTAGAGGCTATAACAGGACTTCAGGATTTAGAGGGTGGATCGATTATATATAAGTCTACAGAAGGAATGGATATTGAGCTTTTAGGAATAAAAGCATCTGATATTGAAAAAAGTGGAATAAAAATATCATTTGTACCAGAAGATCGTCTTGGAATGGGTCTTGTAGCTTCTATGGGAATGACAGATAATATGATGCTTAGAAGTTACAACAAAGAAAATAGATTTTTTGTAGACCGTAAGAAACCAAGAGAGCTTGCACGTTCTATAATTGAAAAGTTATCAGTTGTAACACCCGGAACAGAAACGTCAGTTGGAAGACTTTCAGGGGGAAATGTACAGAAAGTACTTGTAGGCCGTGAAATAGCAAATAATCCAGAAATTCTTATTCTTGCATATCCTGTTCGTGGTCTTGATATAAATTCTTCATACACTATTTATAATCTTATGAATGAACAGAAGAAAAAAGGCGTTGCAGTTATCTGTGTTATTGAAGATCTTGATGTGCTTATTGAACTTTGTGATAAAATTGTAGTCTTAAACTCTGGAGAAGTATCAGGTATATTAGATGCTAGAAAAACAAATAAGGAAGAAGTTGGTCTTTTAATGACAAGACATAGAATGGAGGAATTAAAGGATGCATAAAGAACCATTATTTCACATGGTAAAAAGAGATGGAATTTCTACAAAGAAAGCATGGATGATTCGTGTAGCAGCATTAATTTTAGCACTTATTGTATGTGCAGCATTTATTGTACCAATTACTCACTTAAACCCATTAGAAGTGTATTCAGGATTAATAGATGGAGCTGTAGGAAACAATAGAAGACTATGGGTTACAATTCGTGAACTATCCGTGCTTTTATGTGTTGCAATCGGACTTACGCCTGCTTTTAAAATGAAGTTTTGGAATATAGGAGGAGAAGGACAGATATTAATGGGAGCTACAGCAGCGGCTGCTTTGATGATTTATGCTGGTGATGCGCTTCCAAACTGGCTTCTTATAATGTGTATATGTATTGTAAGTGCTATTGCAGGAATGATATGGGGACTTATTCCTGCAGTTTTCAAGGCACGTTTTAATACTAATGAAACATTATTTACTTTGATGTTAAATTATGTTGCAATACAAATTGTAAACTGCTGTATTGTTATATGGGAGAATCCGGCAGGTTCTAATACCGTAGGAATAATAAATAAGGCAACAAAGGCAGGATGGTTTCCAAAGGTGTTTGGAATGACTTATGGATTAAATGTCATTCTTGTTGCTATACTTACAGTTTTTATTTTTGTTTTCTTAAAATCAAGCAAAATGGGATATGAAATATCTGTAGTTGGTGAAAGTGTTGATACGGCACATTATGCAGGTATAAATGTAAAAAAGGTAATAATTAAAACAATGGCTTTTTCAGGAGCAATATGTGGTTTTGCAGGAAGTCTTATAGTAAGTGGTTCAAGCCATACAATTTCTACAAGCACAGGAGGAGGATTTGGTTTTACAGCCATAATTGTTGCATGGATGGCTAAGTTCAATCCATTTGCAATGATACTTGTTTCAGGAATTTTAATTTTCATGCAACAGGGTTCAATTCAGATTGCAACGCAGTTTAACCTTAACGAAAATGCTTCTGATATTATAACAGGAATAATATTATTTTTCCTTATTGGTTGTGAATTTTTTATAAACTATAAACTAGAAATTAGAAAAAATAAGAAGGAGGCATAGCTTTATGAGTGTGGTTTTAATTTTTATTCAAAAGGCTATTGCACAAGCTGTTGGTATTTTGTTTGGTGCTTTAGGAGAACTTTTAACTGAAAAATCTGGGAATTTAAATTTGGGTATTCCTGGAATGATGTATATGGGTGGAATTGCAGGACTTATGGGAGCTTTTTTCTATGAAAATGGGAACAGTAATTCAAGTGTAATAATTGGATTTCTAATATCCTTTGCATGTGCACTTGGATGTGCAGCATTAGGAGGACTTATTTACAGCTTTCTCACAATTACATTAAGAGCAAATCAAAATGTAGTTGGTCTTGCACTTACAACTTTTGGAATTGGTTTTGGTAATTTTTTTGGAGGATCTATAAGCAGCCTTGCAGGTGGTGTTGGACAAATATCTGTTTCTGTGACTGCAAGTGCATATCAAGCAAAGATTCCATTTTTATCTACAATTCCTATAATAGGAGATTTGTTATTTTCTTATGGTTTTTTAACATATCTTTCTATTATAATAGCAATACTATTATCAATCTTTTTAAAAAAGAGCAGGATAGGTCTCAACTTACGTGCTGTAGGAGAAGACCCGGCAACGGCTGATTCAGTGGGAATTAATGTATCTAGATATAAGTATGGTGCAACGATTCTGGGAGGAGCTATAAGTGGTCTTGGTGGATTATATTTTGTAATGGAATATTTAGGTGGAACGTGGACAAATAATGGATTTGGTGATAGAGGATGGTTAGCTATTGCACTTGTTATCTTTGCATTATGGAAGCCTATAAACTCAATCTTAGGGTCATTTGTATTTGGTGCGCTATATATTTTCTATCTATATATTCCTGGATTAAGCAGAAGTACTCAGGAATTAGTAAAAATGCTTCCTTATGTAGTTACTATTGTAGTTTTAATTCTTACAAGTATAAAGAGTAAGAAGGAAAATCAACCGCCAGAGTCATTAGGTAAACCATATTTTAGAGAAGAACGTTAATATGTAAAATAGTTATTTAAATTGATTTCAGCAAAGAGGTTGAACGCTTTAAGTGTACAGCCTCTTTCATATTTATTCAAAGAAAATAAGTTTATAATTATTTAAAAGAGGAAATTAGTATGAAGAATGAGGATAAGATATTAAAAGCTGCATTGGCAGTTGTAAAAGAGCATACAATAAGTGGAACACGAATGCATCTTATTGCAGAAAAAGCAGGGATGGTTCAATCAAATATTCACTACTATTTTAAAACAAAAGGTGATCTTATGTCAGCACTTCAAAGAACAGTTCTTGAAAAATGTTTAGAACTGAGAAAAAATTATAGGAAAAATATTAAGGAATATACATTAGAAGAAGAGCTTGATGTGTTTATAGCTCAAAAGAAAGCATTCATTTTAAAATATAGGGAATATGATTATGCAGAGGTTGATTTTTGGGTACAGGGGCGTATTAATAAAGAAATGAAAGATTGTTTTGCAGAATCATTTGAAGGATGGAGAAAGGAAATACGTGGTATGCTTCAAAAGTATGAACCAGAATTGTCTGATAAGGCTAATGAATGTTTGCCATATCAAATTGTTTCATATTTAGAAGGTGCTACAATTCAATATCTTGTAGATGAAAAAAGAATTGATTTAGATGCCTACTTTGAATTTGGAAAAAAGATGATTTTAACAATCATCGAAGAAGAAGTTCATAAATTACAATAATTAAGATAATAAAATATTGTATTCAAAGTTTTAATAAATATCTATGTTATATTAACTTTATATTTATTAAAAAGTATATATTGATTAAAAATGTAATAAATACTTAAGATAACTTTGTGGAAATTATCATTTTTGAATGGTAAACTTAGTAAAAAATGATTTTTATTACAATAAATATTACGTAGAAAAGTTTGTTCTTTAATCTAAGATTTTATATATTTATTTAACAAGAATATAAAAGTATATAATCTAATGAAGAAATTTAAATATAAGATATAAGTATTGTACAATGAAAAGATACCATATAAGATAAGGGGGAAGTTATTATGGTAAGAAAGAAGTTTTATGAAAAGTATAGTTTAAAAATCATAAGTTCTTTAGCAGCATGCTCCATACTATATAGTGCTATACCAGTTTATGCATATGATTTAAATGATAATGTTATAGTTGAGAAGGATAATTCAGTTTTAAGTTCAAATGATCAAACTGTATGTAATATTTCAGAACTAAGCTTGAATAATAATATTTTAATTGATTCAAAACTTAAGGAATTTTATAATCTAGATAAAGTGAGAAAGTATATTGGATTTGATTACAAAGTGCCTGATTATGTGATTCCAGGTAATGAAGTTCATTCAATAAGAGTTTTTAATTCAGATGATGGTAATAATAAATTGGAACTAGAGTTTAGTGATAAAAATAGTGCAAAGTGGTATTCAATAGAGGCTTTTAGAGGTGATCCTGTGGATACACTTACTAATGAATTTAAAGAGAGTTTTGAAGATGCTATTGTTTCAACTAACTCAAAGACTATAGATGGTATTCAAGGGTTATACATTACTTTGACCGACTCAACAAAGTATACATTCGCTAAACCTGAATCCTGTAAATATTTTGCTTGGAAAGACGGTGACGTATGGTATTGTATGAATTATGACAATAATGAAGATGGAAGTATTGGTGAGGGAGATATTGGAAAAATTTCGAATTCATTAAAGAATCCAAAGGAAATTGTTAATGTAAATTATTCAATTGATAAAGAAGCTAATGGAGTTCCTAAATCATTAATAAATATTTATGATAAAGACGATTTAAATAAGGCAACAGAAACTCTTGGATACACTCCTAAATTACCTATAAAGATTAATGATTATATTAAAATATCCGATTCTTTTACTAATATTGATCATATGGGTAAAAGTTTATTTAGTTATTATTCATATGATAAAGGAACTATAGTATTTATTCAGACAAAGGATAATGATAATTATGAGTATGAAGAGATTTCACGTACTGGATATGCCCGAGAAAATGGTGAAACTACTACAGTAAAAGCTGATAAATTATCTATAGATGGAATGGATGTTTACAGATATGCTGACAAAGGCGATAATAAGATAGTATATCAGTGGAAAGAAGATAATATGTATTATTTCTTTGAAATATATTATGATAACATAGGAATAGAAAATGTAGATGATATAGTTAAAGAGTTTGTTGATTTTAAACCTGTAAATTAAAGTTTATATAAAGAGCTTAAAATTTAATTGTTAAAATCAATTCAAGAATAAGTAACCATATTGAATAGAAGTTTTAGTATGATTAATAGATTGTAGATAAAGAACTTTTACAGACTTAAAATATTATTTCTGTAAAAGTTTTTTTATGTATCTAGTAATTTTGTGAAAATGTATTAAAATGGATTGTAAGTAAATAATTAAGAAAATATTAATTTATAAATCGTGTAAATTTAAGGAAAATTGCATATAATTAAATTTAAAGTCAGAGTTCTATATTTTCATATAGAAATGGGAGGAAAGTATGAGATTGTTAAGTTGTATGCCTGATGTATTTTTACATCTTGATAAGTATTTGGGGATGATGATACGGCACTGTGGTGTTGGAACATATGCAATATTATTTATTGTGATTTTTCTTGAGACAGGATTAGTCATAATGACATTTTTGCCAGGTGATTCATTGATATTCGCAGCATCAACATTTGCAGCTTTAAAGATGCTTAATATATACATATTAATAATTACACTTATTATAGCAGCAGTATTAGGAGATAGTTTAAATTATGGTATAGGAACTAATCTGGGAAGGAAGATGCTGGATAATAATTATATTAAGAAAGAGTATGTAGAAAAAACCGAGGGATTTTATAGTAAGTATGGTTATAAGATGATGATATTTGCAAAATTCGTGCCAATAGTTAGATCGCTAGCTCCATTTGTAGCTGGAATAGAAAATATGAATTTTGGAAGGTTTATTTCTTTCAATGCATTTGGAGGAATGTTATGGGTTATTACTATATGCTTACTTGGATACTTTTTTGGAAACATAAGAATAATTAGAGAAAATTTTGATGTTATAATTTTAGGGGCAATGGGAATGTTCATATTACCACTAATAATTAATTTAGTAAAGAAGAGAATGAGTTTTAGTAAGGAGTATAGATGAATAAACATAAAATATGAATATAAATTACATTTATAAAAAGGCAGTTCTTTAGAATTTTTAAAGAACTGCCTTAAATAAGTTAGAATGAAAAAATATAATGTGTAAAGTCTAATAATATATTAAAATTAATTATTTACCAACGACAACCTCCTACTCGGACACTCCAATTTCTTATTTTTTTGCAATATCGTTCATTTACGTATGCGTTATATTCATTTTCCTTTTTTGACCTTCTTTTTTGAATATCATTTATTGTCTTTGTAGTAAGTTCTTTAACAGTCATATATTTAATCCTCCTTACTAAATAACTTATACTTAAATTTTCTCATAATTTTTATAAATATAAACACAGTATTATTAAAATGAGGTTATTTATATGTTAAAAAGGTATTAATATCCAAAAAAATAGTAGTATATATGTTAACTAGCACAAATAAACTATTTTATAAGAATAGTTTATTTGGAGGTTTAATATATGGACATGCCTATAATCTTAAAAAATAACTTTTTGAAAATATATGATGGAAAAAGACCTTATTATGGAGGAGCACAGAAATGGTTTAATTGTGATGATTTAAAAAAGGCTGGATGCAGTATAGTTGCAGCCGCAAATATAACAGCATACTATGCAATTACAATAAAAAATAAAAATATATACAATTATGAAGATATGAGTAAAAGTAATTTTCTTAATCACATGGAGAGTATTGCAGAATATATTCATCCAGATCCATCAAAAGGAGTAATATCTATTAATTATTTTAACGATAGAGTGATTGAGTTTTTTAAGGATAAAGATGTAAAAGCAGAATCTCATGCAATTACAACAAAATATAATTTTAAAGAACTAAAGAATTTTATAAAGATAGCTTTAACCAATAATAAACCAGTAGCATTGCTTATGCTTGAAAATAATGTTCTTAAGGAATTTGACTGGCATTGGATGACTGTAACAAAGCTTTTTGAAAATGGGGACAAGACATATTTGGATTTTTCAACATGGGGAGAGAGAAGAATTTTTACATTGGAGGATTTTTATAAATTCAGTAGTTTTGGTGCATTGAGTTATTTTGATATTAAAATTTAACAAATCCTTGACAGTATATATTATATGAGTCTATATTTGGAGTATATGTTTATTTATGTGATGAATTGGAGTGATTATATTATTTCGAGTAAATATTTCCAATTATGATTTAAAGCTTTAGTGCATAAGATAGGAGAACATCATATGATTAGTTTAAAAACAGATTTACTTAAAGGAAGTATATTAAAATCTTTAATAATTTTTGCCATACCTCTCTTAGTTTCTAATATATTTCAACAGTTGTATAATACGATGGACACAATGATTGTAGGTAATTTCCTTGGAGATACATCGCTTGCAGCTATAGGAGCATGTACTGCAGTTTATGATTTACTTGTAGGTTTTGCACTTGGAATAGGTAATGGATTAAGCATAGTAACTGCAAGGAGTTATGGATCGAATGATGAAACACTGCTTAAAAAATCAGTTGCAGGTTCAATAATTATAGGAATTCTTGTTACAATAATAATTATGATAATATCAGTATTATTTTTATTTCCACTTTTAAAGTTTTTAAATACACCTGAGGAAATAATATATGAATCATATTCATATATATCAACACTTACACTATGTGTAGGAGTAATGTTTGCATATAATTTATTTGCAGGTCTTCTAAGGGCCATAGGGAACAGCATAATGCCTCTTATATTTTTAATGGTATCATCTATTTTAAATGTAATTTTAGATATTATTTTTATTACACAATTTAATATGGGGATTTTTGGAGCGGCAGTTGCCACAGTAATTGCTCAGGGAGTATCATCAATTTTATGTATCATGTATATTTATAAAAAGAATCCAATACTGGTACCATCAAAAGATCATTTTGTTTTTGATAAGGAACTATATAAAGAATTACTTGGACAAGGTCTTTCTATGGGATTTATGCTTTCAATTGTATCAACTGGAACAGTAATACTTCAAACTGCTATTAATAGTTTAGGATATTTAATAATAGCAGGACATACAGCCGCAAGAAAACTTTTTGCATTTTGTATGATGCCTGTATCTACAATATCATTATCTTTAGCTACATTTGTATCTCAGAATAAAGGGGCAGATCAAGGCTATAGAATAAGAAAAGCTGTCCGATATGGAAATATATTGGCTCTTTTATGGAGTATTATTATATCTATAATTCTGTTTTTTGGAGCAGAAACAATGGTTAAGGTGCTTTCTGGATCAAACGAATTAATAGTAATTGAAAATGGAGCAAAATATCTTATGATAAATGCACCTTTTTTCTGCGTTTTAGGAGTTTTGCTAAATTTAAGAAATGCACTCCAAGGTATAGGAAAAAAAGTTGTTCCTCTTATATCCAGTATTATAGAATTAATAGGAAAAGTACTTTTTGTAATTTTCCTTATTCCAACACTTAAGTATTTTGGAGTAATAATATGTGAACCAGTTATATGGTGTTTTATGTGTATTCAACTTGTTTATTCTTTTTATAGGAATTCATATATTAAACAGTATAAGAATAGAAAAATTTAATAATAAATTTATGAAAAAATGCATATAAGATAAAAAAATGCATATAATAACATTACTGGCTTCATAATAACATTTAGCAATAAGCAAAAAAATAAATTATATAATACATCAAATCAGGACATATACACTTTACAAAGAGAGATATTGTAAGTAAATCGTATATGTCCTGTTATTATATATATTTTGTCTTAAATTATATAAATTAAAATAACCATATATTAAAAGGTGAGTGAATTAACAAAAAATAAATTCTACTAACCTTTTTAATGTTTATATTAAGAAGATATAAACATTTAATCTTTTATTATTGTCTACAGCAGATTGGTTGTTCCCACCAGCTTATACTTGAATACTGACGACCATCTCCAGAATCTGCAAATCCTTTTGTTACTTCAAGATAATAAGAACCAGGACAGAGGATTATTCCTCCATTGATTGTGTTAACAAAGTTCTCATTTGACTTAACTGCGTAAATTAGCAATGGAGTGTTTTTTACAAATCCTATATTATGGCCACTATAAAGCTGAGCTGCACATGGATCATCACAATAACTTGTATTATTGTTACTTATGCTGTTCAATCGCGCAATATTTGGAGGAAGTGTATCATTGCAGTTGCAGTAAGCATTTACTACTACTGAAGAAGTTGATGTATTTGTATGAACAACACTTACTAAATATATATCTTTCATGGAATGCAAAGGGTTATAAAGAATGAAAAATGAATTATTTCCTTTACAGTCATGATTATTAACTGTTGCAGAATATCGAATTCCACATCGAGCTTGCCTAAAGCCAGCATTTTCTTCATTTGTTAATGTAGGTTGAATATTATTGTAACAGTTACAAGAATCCATTTCATTACCTCCTTGAGTTTTATAAAATCTTTTTATATATGAAAAATTAATATAACTTGCAATTTAAACAATACATTATTAGTTAATATATTATTCATATGTTATTTTTGTGATAGATAATTTATAAAACTTAAATTTTTCTTAAATTTATTTCATTTATATTTTTATTTGATAAAATATTGTTATATTCATGACTAATAAAGAAAGGAGATTAGATGAAAGTACATTTATGTAAGGCTTTCATTTATATGAAAAATGAATATCAATAAAAAAGCTAAAATACTTATAAATATGATTATTAATCCACTATTTTTACTTATATATTTTATTACATGGTATAACCTATATAAATTGTGTATGTATGGGAAAAGTAATGTAAATATAATGATATTATCACTATGTATTATATTTTTAGTTGTGTGGTTTATAATATATTTATATAAAGTATTAAAGGATAAAAATGAAGTTGAAATATTAGTAAAAGAGAAAGAGCAGAAGTATGAATTAGAAAACAAAATATTGAAGTATGATGTTCATATGATAAATGAAAAAACAAAAAAAGAAAGCATTCTAAAATCTGTTTGGTCTTACTTAGCAATTTTTATTCTTGTAGGAACAACATTATTTTATGGTGCAGAAATATATAGTAGTGCTGTTAAATATAATGGGAAGCTGTCGTGGTTTCTTGAAGAATTGTTTAATAAGAAAACAGTTGATTTTACCCACAATAATATATATGATGATGGAGTTGAAGGTATACTTTCAGATATAAGAGAAAAGGTAGACATGCCAGAAGATTTATATATGTCGAAAAACTTTGTTGTAAATTTTAAGGAAGACGGTACAATAACTTCATTTGACACCTTTTTATATGGAAATGATGAAAAAAAGCAACTAAAAAGTTTTCTAATAAGTTATGATTATGAAAAATCTAATAATATTACTATTTATTTAAATGGGGATGTTAATGATGATTATAGCAAAGACAAGAGTTTGGATCCATTTATAGAGACCATGAAAGTTGTTAATTTAAAAAATGATGTAAATAAATGGCCTGGAGAAGATAAATATGAAGTTAGCTATTCTGGAAAAAGAAATTTTGAATATAGTCAAGAGGGAATAGAATATATTGATAGCAATGGTAATATGAAAAATGATAAATATATATCCAGTAACATGACTGGATATATTGTTTCTCTTTATATACCAGGAAAGGAAAGCGAATATTGTCCTATACGTTATAATATGGTAAGAGATTTAGAAAATATCTCAGAAGGTTTAAATGTAAATTATCAAAGTGATGAAGGACTAGAAAAATATTTTTTATCAGATGATGAAGGATATGAACTTTTAATAACTGGTTCATCTTTAGGAAGTAGAAGTTATTCATTATATGGTACTTATAATGGAGGAGAAACTTGGAATATTATCAATGAAGATCCTTTTAATGGTGACATGGGAACTGCAGATGGAATGACATTTATAAATGAAAAACTTGGTTTTTTATCTTTGTCAAAAAGCGGAGGCGAGTATGGAGTTCTTTATAAAACAGGGGATGGAGGAAATTCATATACAAAAGTTGAAATACCCACAAGGAATATTTCTCTTATCAACGGAAAATGTTATAATCCATTTGTTTTTCCTAAAATACCTTATGAGGAAAATGGAGTACTATATCTTACTGTAGGTCAAGGAAGTATAGGAGATTATAATAATGGAGTTGTTGGATTATATGAATCTAAGGATTATGGAGAGACATGGGAATTTGTTAGAGAAATGAATGAAGAAAGATAGTTTGTGTTTACAAGATCTTACATTAAGAGGAGGAAGCTATATTCAATTAATTATTGAATATAGTTTCTTTTTTAGTTAGAATTATGACTTTAAAAGTGAACTTAGTTCACTTTTAAAGTGGATTCATTTATTAGATAAATTAACAAATGATGTAATTAAGGTTATAATTATTAATATATATTATTCTACATATAATTAAATAAGCCTTATTATTGATAATAGGAAAAAGTATGTATGATTAATAAAATATATCAGTATAAATGGAGGAAGTTTGATGAATTTGAGGAAAGATGAAAATCCATATATTACGGTTATGAATTTCAGTGATATTTATAAGAAAGAAAATTTTTATAAAAGTGAATGTATAAATTGGAGAGATTGTAGTAATATTTTAGGGACAAACTGTTATTGTAATCCTAACGCTGAAATAAGAATAAAAGAAGAAATAGCCGATTTAGAGCCTAGTGGGATACATTTCATTGATTCTGGAAATTATCATTATGTATCTCAATTTTGGATGGAAAAAATACAAGAAAATTTTAATCTTGTGGTTTTTGATTATCACTCTGATATGCAAAAACCAGCACTTGGAAATATATTAAGCTGTGGATCATGGGTAATTAACTCACTTGAAACCAACAGATACCTAAAGAATGTTATACTCATAGGACTTGGAAAAAAAGAGAAACAATTAATAGATTCACAATATAAAGAGAATGTAATATGTATTGATAAAGATTCAGCTTATATGTGGGATGATAATAAGTATAAATTTGAAAATAATCCAATTTATATTTCAATAGATAAGGATGTTCTTAGTGAAAAAGTTGTAGATACAAATTGGAATCAAGGAGAAATGAATCTTAATGAACTTGAAACTATACTTCATAATATAATAATAAGGGAAAATGTAATTGGTATTGACATATGCGGTGAATGCTCCTATACTTTGGACAAGTTAAATAGTATAAAGAGTAATGATATAGCTAATTCTGAACTTTTAAGATTTTTAAAAAGAGAAAAGAACAAGAAAGAAGAAGGTATTTATCTTGATAGAGATATAGTATAACAATTTAGATTTTTTATATACTTTATAAACTAAGAAAAAATGTTTATAATAATAAAAGGAGATAAAAACACTATTCTGTTGGTAGTCAGAATCTATTATTTTAATAGCAGTAACCTGCCCTCCTGGGTTGTCCGTTCTCTGGAATTTTTTATTTTCAGGAGGAAAAAAATCATGGCAAATGCAGTGAAACTTACTATTCTATTTAATAATCCATTTTGGATAGGAGTATTTGAAGAATCTAAAGGGGAGGATTACAAAGTTTGCAAAGTTACTTTTGGTGCTGAACCTAAAGATGCAGAAGTTTATGATTTTATATTACAAAACTATTATAAGTTAAAATTTAAAATCATTGAAGATGATAAAAAAGATGGCATAATTACAAGTGATTTTGAAAAAATTAATCCCAAAAGGATTCAAAAACTTATAAAAAAAGAAGTACAGAACAAAGGAATTTGTACTAAGGCACAGGCAGCTTTAAAAGCTCAGCATGAGGAAAACAAAATAGAAAGAAAGAAGAAATCTAAAGAAGAAAAAGAGAGTGAAAAACAGAAATTATATGAACTTAAAAAGTATAAAAGAAGAGAAAAACACAAAGGACATTAGAATGTATTTTAAAAGTTAAAATAATTAATAATATATAATTATCTAAAAGAATATTATAATAATTAAAAATCCTTTGTGTAGTTTTTAAATCCTAATAAAGTCTATATTAAAAAAGCATTTTCTTATATTAAAGAGAATGCTTTTTATAGGTTCAGAGATAAGATAGTAATGTGTTATTGATATATATTTTTATATTAAAGTAGTTTATAATTATAAGTACATTGGATTGGAGGCGTTAACAAATGATTCATGAAATAGCACCATACAGATATGATAATATATATAATAAGGAAACAGTCGTTAAGGATGAAGATTATATATTAATATTTATAAAAAACCAAGTTTTTATGAAAAAGGATAACAATGAAATATATATACCTAAATATAAAGATTTAAAAAACGCAGTTGTAATTTCACATGATAAACTTATTTATCTTTTTAAAATAGATAATATGAACTTTTTTATGTTGAAAGATTTTAATGAAAAAGAGTATAGCTTTTTAACTAGAGAGAATACGTCAATATTTAGAACTCTTAAGCCACAATGGGCAGCGTTTGGAGGAGTTACTGGAAAGCATTTGTATGACTGGTATTCAAAAAATAGATATTGTAGTGTATGTGGAAATGAGATGGAGATTTATAATAAGGAAAGAGCACTATGTTGTAAAAGTTGCAACAATATATTATATCCATCAATAGCTCCAGCTGTAATTGTTGGAGTAATAAACAAGGACAAGATTCTTCTTACAAGATATTCAAGAGGAAATTACAGAAAATATGCGTTAGTTGCTGGATATGTAGAAGTAGGAGAATCTGTAGAGGATACTGTAAAGCGTGAAGTTATGGAAGAGGTTGGACTTAAGGTGAAAAATTTAAGATACTTTGGAAGTCAGCCATGGGGATTTTCTAACACTCTTCTTATGGGATTTTTTGCAGATCTTGATGGTGATGAAAAAATAACTCTTGAAGAAGAGGAACTTGCTGAGGGAACATGGTTTAGATATGATGAGCTTCCAGAAAGAGATTTGCTTATAAGTCTTACTCAGACAATGATTAACGAGTTTGAAAATAAACTTGGAAATGTTTGAGGATAATAGCCTTATAATAAAAAGAATATTAATTAATAATAAACCAGAGAGCATTTCTTTAAAAAATTACCATAGAGTACTGATTTTTATTGTGAATGTTATCTGGTTTTATTATCATAAACAATAGTTATAATTACATTAAATAATATACGAAGAAATTAGTTAGAATATAATCTATATAGTGTATAACCAACACATAAATATGAACATAAAAGAAAAGTACTGACAAGAAAGCACTGACATGATAAAATAAAACATATTTTTAGCAACTTTAATTAGTAAATATCAAAATAGGGGAAAAAGATATTTTTAATAAATTATAATGTTTAAACAATAAAGAGGTAGGTATTAATGAAAAAAATAATAAATATTGTTATGAGTATTTTGATACTCTGCACTTTTACTGGATGTAATTATTTAAGGGAAAGTGGAAAAACAATAGCAGAACCATTAGGGGAAATGGAGGAGATACAAGATTTTAAAATGGATTCTCCTGAAAGTACAATAACTGAATATTTAAACAGTATATTAGATTTAGACGAAATTTCATTGAAAAAATTTTATAATTTTAATTATGATGTGGATAAATCTCAGAGTTTTATAGAAATATACAAAATTACTGAAATAAATGACATAAATATATATGAATCAGATATTAGGGATGATTTGGCATTTGTAGTTGTTCAATACTCATATTGTATGAAGGATATAGAAGGAAAAATTAATGTTTGTGAAAAATATATATTGAGAGAAAATGATAATAAGTGGTATATAACTAACTATGATAACTTAAATGATGATGAAGGAAAATGGGTTGATAATTTAAATGAAAATATAAATTCTGATGAGAAAATAAATGATTATATTAATAGTAATATAGAGATTAAGGAAAAAAATAAAGAATTTTTTCAGGAATTAGAGAAAAAATTAGTAGAGTTAAATGGGTAACATTAATATATAGAAAGAGTTTAATTTTGATTTTAAGCATATGTTTATATATGGAGGTGCTTAAAATGAAGTATGTAACTTTAAATAATGGAATTGAAATGCCAATTTTAGGATATGGAGTTTATCAGATTAACAATGATGAAACTGAAAGATGTGTATTAGATGCTATTTCTGTTGGATATAGATTAATTGATACTGCACAAGTTTATTCTAATGAAGATGGTGTAGGTAATGCTATAAAAAAATGTGGAGTTAAAAGAGAAGAGTTATTTATAACAACTAAGATATGGATTTCTAATAGTGGATATGAAAAAGCCAAAGTATCAATTGATGAATCATTGAAGAAATTAAAAACAGATTATATTGATTTGGTTCTTATACATGAACCTTTTGGGGACTATTACGGAGTATATAGAGCTATGGTAGAGGCTTATAAATGTGAAAAGGTACGAGCTATTGGAGTCAGCAATTTTTATCCAGATAGATTAATTGACATATGTAAATTTCAAGAAGTAATACCAGCTATAAACCAAGTAGAAACTCATATATATTATCAGCAGATTAAAGAACGTGAAATCATGAATAAATATGGAGTTCAGCATGAAGGTTGGGCTCCTTTTGCAGAAGGTGCAAATAAAATATTTTCAAATAAAATACTTTTGAAAATTGCAAATAAGTATAGAAAGTCCGTACCACAGATAATTTTAAGATTTTTAATAGAAAATGATATCGTTGTTATACCTAAATCAATTCAAAAATCTAGAATGATAGAAAATTTTGATATATTTAATTTTGAACTATCCAATAAGGATAAAAAGATAATTAGAGATTTGGACAAAGGAAAAAGTCTATTTTTTTCTCATTATGATCCAGAAGTGGTAGAACGATTTCTGAGTGAATAATTATTTAGGAGAGTGAATTAGTGGATTATAATATACTTTTTTTAAATATAACTGTAATTAAATTTTTAGTTATTTTATTTATAATAACATTTATAGCTTTAAAAATAAAAAATAAAGGTTAAATGAAATTTTAAAATACTATTATTATGAAAAAAAGAGAATTCGAAATTTTAAACTGAACCTGAAATTTAGGCAGTTTAATTAATGAATTCTCTTTTTATCGATTATTATAAGATTATTTTGATAAAGCCAAAGCTATATGTATTAACCTTCTTGTGGTGGGTAATGAGGTTCGGTACTTTCAACTTTATTTTCTCCACCATCAATATCTTCTGTGATACTTGGAGGTGTAGTTGGAATTTCAGGTTTTATTTCAGGTGTAGTTGGTGTTTCAGGCACTACTGGTTTTTCAGGAACTGTTGGTACTTCCGGAACTGTCGGTACTTCTGGAACAGTTGGTATCTCTGGTGTAGTAGGCTCTTCTGGAACAGTAGGTTCTTCAGGTTTTGGTTCAGGAGTTGTAGGTTCTTCAGGTGTAGTTTTTTTAGTAAAAATTACTACTGCTTCTTGTATGGATTTATTTGATGGTGTATATACTTTATATTCATTATCACTAGTATAAGCATTATTTACTCCATCGTTATAAACTTTTTTAATAGCATTAACTACTTTTTTATCTCCTTTGATTTTATTTAAATTGTAACCTTCAATATAACTCCATATAGCCACTTGTGTTGCAAAATATGCCTCATCATCATTAGATACATTTAAATCTTTTGCAGATCTATTTGGATATCCTGCTGCTATTATATTAGATATTTTTTTATCAGGTGATCCATTAAGTTTAAATACTTGATTTCCAGGATAATCTTTATCAATTTCAAGACAGTATGCAACTTCATCTCTTCCTTTGATATTCATTTTACGAGAACTTATATCAAAATCTACATATTCAACTTGGTAAATGTCATTTTTACTTACATTTATTTTTAATTCTTTTGGAAATGAATCTGATGAAGCACCAATAATATTGCTAAAAACTATAAGTACAGCTAAAACACATAATATTTGTTTAAATTGTTTCTTTAATTTCATTTACTTAAATCTCCTTTCATACTCAAGAATAGTTTAGGTTTTATATTAAAATTTTATACATAAATGTTATATATAGTAGGAATTATTGAAATTTAAGTATATTTAAAGGCGATAATAAATTATAATTTAAAATAAGTATAATAACTTAAAATTATAAAAGTTATATATTAAAAAAATTTATAGATATTTTATTTGTGGAGGATAAAGAATGTTAAAATTAGTTTTGCCAGATATTACTCATAAAGATAAAGTTATTTCATATAAAGAGGAATTTAGAAAAAATTGTGAGAGTATGGATGGTACTGCTGGATTAGAGAGTACTGAATCATATGAACAATGGATGAAACATATAAAGGAAAATAGTAATAAAGAAACAGTTAAGGAAGGTTTTGTTCCAGCAACTACTTTTTTAGCAATAAGGCAAGAAGATAATGAATTGGTTGGAATGATTAATATAAGGCATGAGTTGAATGAATTTTTATTTGATTTTGGAGGAAATATTGGATATAGTATACGCAAAGGTGAAAGACGAAAAGGATATGCAACAGAAATGTTAAAGCTTGCTTTAGAAGAATGTAAGAAGATTGGACTTGATAAGGTTTTGCTTACATGTAGTAAAACTAATTTAGGATCAGCCAAGACAATGGTGAATAATGGTGCTGTTTTAGAAAGAGAAGTGAAAAAATGGCAGGATATAATACAGCGTTATTGGATTGTATTATAAGATATATTTATGAAAATACATATATCTTATGTAAAAATATAAGAATATAAATGAGATATGGAAATATAAATATGTTTCTTCATTTTCAAATGAGAGTAAATGTTTTTTGATTTGAATAAATGGAACTTAAGAAAAGAAATGAGGGAAAGTTTTGAGTATAAAGGAATTTGAATATTTAGATGTAGCAATAGCTAAACTTGAAGATAAGTATGATGATTTAGAAGAATTATCTGTTGTAATACAAGACAATTTTTTTGAAATTCTTAAAGAAAATTCAATTGAATTTTTAAATATCTCTGCAAGAGTAAAATCACCAGAAAGTTTAAAGGAAAAGATACTTAGGAATAAGTACTATAAACGACATCCAGATGGAAACAAGCTTATTTATAATTTAAGTGATTTAATAGGTGTAAGAATTGAATGTAGATTTGCAGACGATGAAAGAAACATCTATAGATTTTTTAAGAAGTATTTCAATAAAAATAGTGATGGTAATTATTATTATAATGAAAATGATGATAACTTTTATTTAAAATTAGAAGGAAAACAGCCTCAAAAGCAGAAAAACGGATTTACTATATATAGAATTGATGGTAAGTATGTTTTTAATGGAAATGATATTCCTTTTGAACTTCAAATTAAGTCTTTAGTAAATATGTTCTGGGGAGAAATAGAACATGAAATAATTTATAAGAACTCTAATTATATTATTGAAAATAATTTCTTAAAGGATATAATGGGATCAATAAAAAACAATTTATCAATGATTGATAAACAGCTTGTAACAGTTTTTAATCATTTTGAAACTAAGAAAAAAACAGATAGTGATTCAAGAAAGAAACACCTCGAAAATATAGTTTCTAAAATTATATATGATTTATTTGCAAATAAAATGAAAAATTCTATTGGAATGACCGTTGATTTTAAAAAATCCTGTGAAACAATAATAAGGTATGCATTTGTATCAGAAGATTATGAATCAGAAGATAAGTATACTGAAGTTCTTATTAAAGCTTTAACAAGACTGAGTGAAATAACCAATGAAAGTATAGATTTTAATTCAGATATAATGTTTGAAAGAAAAATTAAATTTGAAGATGAATTTACAAAAAGATTAGGAGAGTATTTTCAGAGTGTAATAAATAATGAGTTTTCATGGAATCTATTCTTTAGAATTCTATTTACTTTAGAACCATTAAATAACGCAGGAGATTTTGAAAAATTTTTAGAATTTCTTAGAGTAAATTTTATAGAATCAAAATATATAAGTAAACAAAAGGAAGTTCTTAAAGAAAAATTTAAAGAAAGATATATAGAAATAGAAAATGCTATAACTTTACAGACAGTTGAATCTTTAATTGATGTTGATAAAATTGATATAGTATATGATTATAATATTTATGATATAAATGATGAAGTTGAAGATATATACAGAGAGATATCTAACAATATTTCATCCATTGATCAATGGGAAAAAGAAAGTGTTAGAATTTTGGATAAACTTGATGAGGAGATAAAAGATATATTTGCTTAATTGTATAATTTAAAATAAAATATAATAAAAATGATTTTGTTTATTATATGGATACATTTTTAATTTATAAATGTATCCATTAAAATTTGCATTTAAATAGACAATGTAGCATATCTAGGATATATCTTAATAATGAATTTTATATTAGCTTTTACTACAAATTACATGTGAAAGAGGTGCTAGATGTACTTAATATCTTTATATTTTGATGAAAAAATAGAAAAAACTATACAGCAATTAATAGATAAAGTAGCTGAAAAAAGTGGTAATAAATATATGATTGAAGGTAGAGTACCTCCTCATATTACAATTTCAGCTTTTGAAACAGAAGAAGAAAGTAAAGTTATAAATGTAATTGATAAAGTTATGAGAGAAATTAAACGTGGTACTTTGAATTGGGTTTCTATTGGAGTTTTCAAAAAACAGGTTATATTTTTAATGCCGGTTTTAAATGAGTATCTGCATAATTTATCATTTTTAATAAATGACTCCTTATTATCTGTTAGTGATATAACTTTTAATAAATTTTATATGCCAATGCAGTGGGTACCTCATACAACAATAGGAAAAAAACTAAGTGAAGAGGAGATGATTATTGCATTTAAAACTTTACAAAATAATTTTAAGATGTTTAGTGGACAAGTAACTAAAATTGGATTAGCAAAGACTAATCCATATGAAGAAATAAAAGTTTGGATTTTATAAAAAAGATATTTTTAGAAATAGTGAATAACTATTAAAATGATGTACAAACTATTGTTGAGATATTTTTATTAATTTTAGATTTAAATTTAAGATTGATAAATTTAAGATTGATAAATTTAAACTATGATTTTAGGAGGAGTTTAAAATGAGTGAAAAACACGATTGTTCATGTAGTTCTCAACAAGAAAAAGAAAAGAAAGCAAATAATTGCAGCAATAAACATTGCAAGAAAACTTATAAGAAAGACTAAAATAGATTTTTCTTATAAATTTAATATTATGAAAAAATCTCTCTTTGTTTAGGGAGATTTTCTTTTTCTATGTATAATAAGAAAGTTTATAGTTAAAAAATAGTCTATAATACACGTTTAATCTACAAAAAATGTAATATATGAGTATTTTAAGAAAAAATAAAGGTATTTTCAAGGAAAAATTAAATATAATAAAAAATATTTTCAAAATAGTAAATTTGGTATATACTATCTATTGTAGAGAAAGGTGGAATGGATGATGAAAACGAAAACAAAGGATAAAAATAATGAAAAAACTCTTAAGACAAAATTATTATTTAGTTTTCTAAGCGTTGGTATACTGCCATTAATTATATTTGCACTTATATGTGGCGTTATAATTAAATCTTCTATGTATAGCAGCGAAATACTGTCGTTAAAACAAATATCCAGAATGATAACAGATAACTTAGATAATTGGGCTGATGACAATGTAATTTTAGTGGAAGATATTGCAACTTCCCAAACTGTATATAGTACTGATATTGACAGTATACAGCAAGAATTACGAAACAAACAAGGTCAAGATACAGGAATATTAAATATAATGTATGTTGATACTAATGGAAATATAATTGCGGATTCTCTTGGATCTAAAGGTGAAAATATTAGCAGTGAACCCTATTTTAAGGATGTAAGCAAAGGGTATTCATATGTTAGTGATGTTTTAGTATATGAAAATAATCTTTCGTATATAATTTTTTCGTCTCCTGTAAAACAAAACAATAAAGTTGTTGGATATATTGTAAATAAGGTTAAAACAGAAAGTATTGAAGATAGTATAGGTACTATATTTTATTCAGAAGATGGACAAGTATATACATTCAATAATAATGGATATATAACATATCACAGTGATTACACTAAAATAATGAATGAGAATATATTGGAAAGTTCAAGTGAATTAAGTAAAGGTGCAGAAAAAGCATTAGATGGTAATTTCAACAGCATAAATTATACATACAATGGTGAAAAGGGAGTAGCTGTATATAATTTTATACCGTCATTAAAATGGGGAACAATGACAACGACTCCAAATTCAGAAATATATAAGGGCTTTAAGAATGCATTTATAACTGTATTTCCTATAGTAATAGTTATCATAGTACTAATAGTAGGGGTTGCCCTTTACATTTTAAAGCTTTTTACAAAACCAATTAATGAAATGGCATCACTTACTAAGGAAGTGGCAAATGGAAATCTTTCAGTTCAGTGTGATTTAACTGGTGCATCAGAAATTACGAACATAGGAAATGACTTAAATGAAATGGTAAATTCATTGAGAAATCTTGTGCTTAGCATAGATAGCAAAAGTAATGATCTTAAAGATGCATCTGTTGAACTTGAGGAATTGGCATCTTCTGCTGAAGAAAACAGTAGAGATATTTCTTCGGCTATGACTGAAATTGCAGATACTTCTGTTGCTCAGGCATCAAAGACAGATGATATATTAAGTTATGTTAGAAATCTAGATGAGAAGATTAGTGAAGTTACAAAAAAACTTGGAGAGACAAATAGTGCTTTAAAAATATCAGATGATGCTTTGAAAAAGGGAAATAAAGGTACTAAGGAATTAAAAAATAGTACTGAAGAACAGTTTAAGCTAGTTGATCAAGCTGTTGATGAAGTTAATGAATTATCTCAATTTGTTTTAAATATAGATAGAATTATTGAAACAATAAGTGAAATATCAAATCAGACAAGTCTCCTTGCATTAAATGCATCAATTGAAGCAGCACGAGCTGGTGAAAGTGGAAAAGGATTTGCAGTAGTTGCAGAAGAAGTAGGAAAATTAGCAAATGAGTCTAAGGAAGCTACACAAGAAACCGCAGAAATATTAAATACTATAAGAAATAAAGCTGATTTGACTACAAAGCTTATGAGTTCTATAGATGAAGGTATGAAAGTTCAAAATTTAACAGTAAACGAAACTCTAGCTATATTTGATGAAATTACAAATGCAGATAGTAAGATATCAGATAATATAAAGTCATTTAATAATCTTATTGACTATATAAAGGACTTTAGTGAAAATCTTTTAGAACTTATTGAAACTCTTGCGAGTAGTTCAGAAGAAAGTGCAGCTGTATCAGAAGAAGTTACAGCATCTTCTGAAGATCAGATTTCTGTAGTTGAAAAAGTAAAAGTAGCAGGAGATAAGATTTTAAAAGTTGTAGATGAATTAAAAGTTAATATAGACAAGTTCAAGACAGAATAGAGGAGATATAGGATGAAAAAGATAATATGCTCGATGATTGTGAGTATTTTAATATTAACATCATTTACAGGATGTAAGTCTTCTGACAAGAGTAATGTTGTTAATATATCAATTTTGAATTCAAAACCGGAAATCACAGTGGCACTGCATGAAGCTGCTAAGGATTTTATGGAAGAAAATGAAGATATAAATATAAAACTTGTAAAGTACAGTCAATCAAGCTCATATATAGAAAAAGTGAATTTTATGTATGAAGCAGGCAATGCCCCTACAATGATAATCATGGATTCTGCGCATATAAGAAGTTTTAAAGATAAGTTTGTAGATCTTTCAACTGAAGAATGGATTAAAGATATTTCTGGGGATATACCTGATATTGCTAAAAATGATAGTGGCAATATTATAGGATTTCCATTTACGACTGAAGGTATGGGATTTATATATAATAAAAAAGTTACAGATGAAGCTGGAATTGATGTAAAAGGAATAAATTCAATATCTGCTTTAGAAGAGGCTTTTAATAAGGTCAATGCCATAGGCAAAAATGCTATTATTGTAACAAATGAAGAATGGTCTTTAGGTGATCATTTCCTATCAACATTTTATTCTATTGATAGTGAAAAATCTGGAATAAATACTGAAATGTATTTTGAAAATCTTAAGAAATCCCCTGAAGCTATTAAGAACAATGGGATTTTAAATGGACTTATTGATACTTTTGATCTGATGAAGAAGTATAATATGTATGCGGATAATCCTATGTCACCATCATATGATAAATGTGCAGAACTTTTAGGAAAAGGTGATGTAGGGTTCTGGTATATGGGAAACTGGGCATCGATGAATATTTTAGCTAATAGTAATGGAAATAACGAATTTGGTTTTATTTCTGTTCCAGTAAGTAATGATAGTAGTGCTTATGGGCAGAATGAAATAGTAGTAGATGTTACAAAATATATTGTTATTGATAGCAATAACTCATTAGAGCAGCAAGAAGCAGCAAAAAGATTCTTAAATTATCTTGTATATAATGAAAAAGGTAATGAGTTTATAGTTGAAGATTGTGGCATTATACCAAGTTTTAATAATATAAATATAAGTCAAACAGATCCTTTAGTTTCAGATATAATTAAGTATAGAAATGATAATAAGACTATGGATTTTATGACAAGCTACCTTCCATCTAATAATTCGGCAATTGTTGGTAATTTATTAAGAAGATATCTTAATAATGAAATAACAAGAGAAAATCTGTTAGATGAAATATGTAATTTTTGGGCTAACATTTAGATTAAATTTAAAGGGCACTAAATCTTGCGTTTCAATTTAAACTTAAATTGAAACAGATTTAGTGCTCTATGCTTTTTAACAATAAAAATTATAGAATTTCTAAAATTTCAACAGAATATTTATCGCCAGGAGCTTCTACTTCAACAATTTCTCCAGCTTTTTTACCAATTAGGGCTTTTCCTAAATCAGATTCTATACTTATCATCATGTTTTCAGGATCAAGGTCCATTGTTGTAACAAGAGTAATGATTTCCTCTTCATCATCGTCAATAAACTTTACTTTAGCTTTACTGTTTATTCCAAGGACAGATTTGTCTTGATCTTCATCATCAATTACTGTTGCTGTTGAAATCATAGTCATAAGATACTGAATTCTGTTATCATTTTCTCTATAGTTTGCGCATGCTTCTTTATATTCAGCATTTTCAGATCTATCACCATGAGCAGCAGCTACTAATTTTTCTTTAGCAATTTCAGCTCTTTTAACTGTCATTCTATATTCTAATTCATCCTGTAATTTTTTCATATTTTCCTGTGTTAATACATTATGCATTTTAGTACCTCCCCGAGATCGTACACGTTTCATATATTATTTATCATTACTACGTTACTATTATATAATATATAAAAAAAAATAAAAGCTTATTACGTGCATTTGTTTATTTTCTTTTCTGTAATTTAAGAAAAAATTTAATAAAATATTATGTAATATATAAGATGAGAAATCATATAATTTAATTAGCAAGAGTAATCATATTGTCAGCAAGTGATAAAGATGAATATATAGTATTGATAAATATTTTTGATTATTATGTATTAATTGAAAGGGGAGTAAGTTAAATGAGCAGATATGTAATGTCTGATATACATGGATGTTATACAGAGTTTATTGAAATGCTTCAAAAGATAAACTTTGGCGATGATGATGAATTATATGTGTTAGGAGATATATTTGACAGAGGACCACAGCCTTTAAAAGTGCTAGATTATATACTAGATAAAAAAAACATTCAAATGATTAAAGGAAATCATGAAAAGATGTTTGAAGATGCAATAATAAATGATGACTATATGTTATGGTATGTTAATGGTGGATATGTAACTCATAGTCAGCTTCTTGAGAGAGGAGAAACTGAAATTGTTAAAGTTTTAGAGTATATTAAAGGTTTACCTTTAATCAAAGTTGTGGACAAGTTTATTTTTGTTCACGCAGGTTTTAAAGATTACGATGATAGCTTTGAACTTGAAGAATTTTTAACTCAAAGTGAAGATATTTATGTTTGGAGTAGAGATAATATAGGAAATGAAAAAAAATATAGGGATTATACTATTATTTGTGGACACACACCTGTACAAAATATAGAAGATGGATCAAATACCATTATAAAGAGGCATGGAACTATATATATAGATTGTGGATGCTGTTTTGGGGAAAATGTAGATGGACAGCTTGCATGCTTAAGGCTTGAAGATATGCAAGAATATTATGTGAGTAAAATATGTGTATAGTAAGAAACATTACTATTTAGCCTTATAGGTAAATTATAATAATAACCATAAAAAATAAGTATAAGTAAATTACTATAATTATATTGAAGAAAATATAAATGGAAGTTATATTATATCTTAGTGAGATTAAAAGCAGCACATCATTGCTGCTTTTGTTATAAGCATTAGTACAGGTAGTATTATATTTAAAATAATAGGCAAAAGAAGAGGAGAATTATTATGAAGGAATTAAAAGAAAAGCTTTTAGGTGAAATTGAAGAATTTAGAGAAAAGGGACATAAGTTTTTAAATAAGGAACTATCTGTTATGGATTTTAAGCATGCGTCAGGTGGAATGGGAGTTTATGCTGAAAGAAGTAGAAATACCTTTATGATAAGATTCAGAACTCCATCAGGAATTATTTCTTTTAATGAAATGAAATGGTTTATTGATAAGGCAGAAGAAAATAATCTTCAGAACATTCATTTTACAACAAGGCAGGCAGTACAATTTCATGGATTATCAATAGATGCTGTATGTGATTTAATGAAGGAAGCTCTTGAAAATAACATATATACAAGAGGTGCAGGTGGGAATTTTCCAAGAAATGTTGCAATATCTCCACTTTCAGGAGTACAAAAAGATGAAGCCTTTGATGTATCTCCATATGCACTATTAGTAAACAGATACTTTATGGAAAGAATAAGGGATTATAAACTTCCAAGAAAGCTAAAAGTATCTTTTTCGAATAAAGATGAAGATGTTGCTCATTGCAGTATGACAGATTTAGGATTTTTAGCTATAAATAATAATGGAAATAAGTTATTTAAAGTATATATTGGTGGAGGGCTTGGACAGAATCCTAAAACAGGAGTTGCCCTTGATGAGTATTGTAATCCAAATGAAGTTTTAAATTATGTTGAAGCAATGGTAAGGTTATTCATTGAAGAAGGAGATTATCAAAATAGAGCAAAAGCAAGAATAAGATACATACTTGAAAGAATGGGTGAAGAAGAATTTAAAAATTGCTTCAAGAAGCATTTAAATGCAGTTATGTCAGAGGACAAGTTAAATTTCAATATTAAAGAAATACAATGTGAAAAAGAAGGAATTAAGACTGAACGTGAGGATATAAGATTAGTAGAACAAAAGCAGAATGGATTATATAGTGTATATTTCCATCCAGTTGGTGGTCAGGCAGATTTAAAAATTCTAAGAAATATTGTAAGTGCTATAGAAAGCATGAATGATATTGAATTAAGGCTTACAATGACAGAAGGGATTTTTATAAGAAATCTTAACGGAAAAGAAGCAGAAGAATTATTAAATATTACTGCAGGTTGTGGTGGAGAAACAAAACTCGAACAAAGTGTATCATGTATTGGTGTTCCAGTATGTCAAATAGGTCTTGGGGCAAGTCAGAGTATGCTCAAAAATATTTTGAATTATTTTAAAGAAAAAAATTATACTAAAGATATACTTCCAAGTATCCATATATCAGGATGTGCAAATTCATGTGGATTCCATCAAGGTGCATTAATTGGACTTACTGGTAAGAAGAAAAAATATAATGATCTTTTAGAAGATGCATTTGAATTACACGTAAATGGAAGATTTTCAGAAGGTAATGCAAAGCTTGCTAAGGTTTATGGCGTACTTCTTGCAAGAGAAATCCCAGAGTTTATGTATGAATTAGCTTTAAAAGTTGAAGAAAAGAATGTTCCTTTTGAAGAATATGCTGAAAAATTTGAAGCTGAAATAAGTGAATTAGTAGGAAAATTTAATTAACTCTATTTTATAATAGGAAATTGTCATGTACTTTTGCATGGCAATTTTTTTTACATAACATGTTATAATGAATTAAATTAATATTAAAAAGCAATAAGAAATACGAAATCTAGGGGGACTATATGAAAAATTATGATTTATTTTTACCAAGTTATTGCATAGGTAATAATGTTTATAGAAAAGTAAAGGACACATGCAAGGAATATGGAATAAAAGCTGTTGTAATAGGAGGATATAGAGGTATTGAAGCAGCAAAGAAAAAGCTTATTTATGCATGCAATGAAGCAGGAATACAAATTCTTGATTTTGTATGGTATGGTGGAAGTTGTACATATGAAAATGTAGAGGTGTTAAGTAAAAACAATGTTGTTAAAGAAGCAGATTATATATTTGCTGTAGGAGGAGGAAAGGCAATAGATACAAGTAAATGCCTTGGAGAAAAATCAAAGAAGAAGGTTTTTGCATTTCCAACTATTGCATCAAACTGTGCAGCATGTACCAATGTATCTATTATGTATAATAATGATGGAACTTTTAAGGAACCATATTTCTTCCTTCATCCAGCTGCACATACTTTTATAGATACAGAAATAATAGGAGCAGCACCTAAAAATTATATGTGGGCAGGAATTGGCGACACTTATTCAAAATATTATGAAAGTACAGTTTCAGCTAGAGGAGAGGAACTTGAACATTTTAAGGCTCTTGGAGTTGGTTTTAGTCATATGTGCCTTGAGCCGCTTCTTTTGTATGGAGAAAAGGCATTAAAGGATAATGAAGAAAAAGTATGCACATATGAGCTTGAACAGACAGTTTTAACTATTATAGTAACCACTGCAATTGTATCAATATTTCTTACACGGGATCATACACCTGATTATAATAGTGGTCTTGCACATGCAGTCTTTTATGCACTTACAAAGTTTGAAGAGATAGAAAAATATCATCTTCACGGGGAAGTTGTCTCATTTGGTGTACTTATACTTTTATTATGTGATAACAGGACAAAGGAGTTTGAAAAGATATATGAATTTAATAAAAGAGTGGGACTTCCAGTAAATCTTGAGGATATAGGGATTACAAAAGAACAGTTTTATGAAGTTATAGATATGATTCCTAAAATGCCTGATGTTAAACATTACCCATATGCTATAACAAGAGAAATGCTTGAAAATGCACTGTATATACTTGAAAACAGAAGTTAATTTTATAATATGCGAAAAAATAATATAGAAATAAATATAAACTCAAAATAAGCAATAAATATAATGTTTATATCGAAGAATTTAGAAGTGGTCATGACCATCTTTACTAGGGATAGACACTTGGAAATGATTTATTGTTTATTATTGGTAATTAACATAAAAATCATTGATAATTAAGGCTTATATAGTGTAGTTTTACTTGTATTTTTACAGGTTTTTCTTCCTATGAAACATTTTGTTTATAAATTTTATTGTGATTTTTCACAATAAAATTTATAAATCAATGAGTAAATTAACATATTAATAGCAATTGTATAGGATTTCATTTATAATATATATGTATTTAAATTGAGAATTTATAATTGGATATCTATTTTTGATATTCTTTAATCAATTTATAATTATTTTAGTATTATCGTTATTAAAAGGGATGTTTGGAGGAATTTAAGTGGGTATATTTGATGCATTTAAGAAAGACAAAAATAAAATAGTTAGAGATATTAATGAAGATGAAAATAAGACTAATATTGAAGAAAAAATTGAAATACAGCCTGAGAAAGAAAAAGATAATTATATATTAACTCATGAAAGATGTAATGAACTTCTTCAACGTATTTTTCAAGATGAAGATCATGGGGAAAGTATGATGAAAGAATCATCATTAACAGAGAATATATTTATTCTTGGATACATTGAAACTAGCATCATGCCTGGATTAAAAGATCAAGGAAAAGAACAGGATTATATGTGGTTTTATTCAGTTATGAGTATTTATAGAAAAATATTTCAGGAGAAGATAATTAAAAGTGAGAAGCTATGGAAAATTATTCTTAAGACAACAGGATTACCTTTTATGGACAAGGGATGCGAACATATATTAGTGTGTGATACATACAAAGATAAGATGATAGAAAATTTGAAGAAAGTATATTATGATGTTGAAGTTATTGAAATGACAAATGAAGATTTCAATAATGAATTAAACGAATTATATAGAACTGGATATAAGGGAATGGGATTTAGTGATGGAATACAAAGACCTTATTATCTTAGTAAGGAGAGTCTTATAAATTTTGAAGAAGTTTCTTGTTCAAAATATTTTATAAACCCAGAAACACAATATTCAATGGCTGCATTTTTTCAGGAAATGAGAAGGAACATAAATTATGAAGGTGCAGATAAAATAAGACAGAATCTTGAACTTGAAATGATAAATTCTATAGTAAAAACTAAGTTTATAATTCCTATAAAGAAATCTGATGTTAATAAAGCAGACTTGCCAGTATATATAATATCAGAAAACGAGAACGATAAAAGCGTAAATCCAGGACTTTATGTGTTTACTGATCAAGTTGAAGTTGATGGATTAAAAAAGAAAAATTTTGATTTTAGTGATGAATGGGATATATATTTATATGATTTTTCACAACTTATAAAATTATTAAATGATGCTAATATTTCGGAAATATGCATTAACTGTGGAAGTATTGATTTTAAGATTAATGAACAATCACTTGAGGTTATAAAAAAACAGTCAGAAATTGTAAGAAGAGAAATGGCAGAAAAACAAGATGAATGGGAAAAAGAGATACTACCAAAGATGCTTAAAGATAAAAATGTTCCTGTAATTAAAGATAGCAACGGTACAGTTCTTTTTGCAAGAAAAGATGATAGTGTTTTGATGAGCAAATTTATATTTGATATTTTATCAAAGAGAGATATTAAAAAAGAGGTTATGGAACTTTTCTTTGAGGATTCCTCTATGGAAAATATTTCGTTGTATGATTTTGATTTTAGAAGAGTTACACTAAAAATAAAAGAAAGTGAAAATAAACAAGGTTTATTTATTGTGCCTATGCGATATGATAATGAAGATGATATGAAATCAATAGATGATATGACAATTCATTATACAGAAGATGCTATAAAAATGAGTTCTGAAAATGAAAACAGAAAAGAACATTCTGTTGAAAAACAAACAATGCATTTTTACACAATAGCAAATAAAGATACAAACAAAACGTATATTCCATTATTCTCAGATGAAAAAGAAGCAGAAAAGATTTATTCTAGAGATAAATTCCGTTATTGCAAAGCTTCATATAAAGATATAATGGATAATGTCAATGAATATGATGGTATAGTTATAAATCCTGCTTCTATGAGTTTTATAATAGAGAAAAATCTATTAAGCAGCATTTTTGATATCATAAATCAATAATATTATAAAGAGCCTGCCACGCAATAACATTATGTGGCAGGCTCAAAAATTTATAAAGGTATATAATAATCTATAAGAAAGTCCTTCGTGATTCTGTTAAATAAAAATCTGTTATATTTTTAGAATTATAACTTTGTTTTACTGGACTGTATTCGTCAAAAGAATATGGTTTGCTTGTGAACAAACTTCGTAAAAAATCACTTAAATTTTTACTGGCCTTAGAAATAAATTTTGAAAGTTTTTTATTAAAATCACAATAACAGCACTGAGATGAAACTTGTTTAGATTTATTGAAAGTTTTATACATCATAAAAATCCCTCCAGTATTGAGTGAATATATTTATTTCTATGATTTAAATATAAACCTTTACATTAAAAAAGTCATGCTCAAAATAATGATAAAAAAGCAATTTTACTCAGTTTGTTTTTAGTAATTATCTATTTTACATGTGGTTATATTTTAAAATTACTAATTAAAATAGATAATATTACAAAAGTGATAAAAAAATCATAAAATTAGATTTATATACAATTAATGTTTAATAAATCCTCATAAAATTTTTAAATCTAAGTTCTATTTAAAAATTTTGTGAGGATTTAAAACTGTTTCTTTAAGATTTATTTAAAAGTTCCATTTATTTATATATGGGGAGAGTTTTCAGAAAGTGGTTTTTTCATAGATTTTTTAATGAGTAAATCAGGTATAATTGATGAAAGTGATCCTAAAAGTATAAAAACTATTCCAATAATCATGTTAAATGGAATTACTTCATGAAGAAGTATTAATGCAAGAATCGGAGCAAGTATAGGTTTAAAGAAAAAGACAAGGGAAGTTGTCTGAGCTGAAGTTTCTTCCATAGCTTTAAAGTAAAATGCAAAACCTAACCCTGTATTAATGATACATATATATATAATCACAGGTAGTGTCTTCATGGAGTAGCCTGTAAATAAAGGTATGCTTGAAAAGATAGATAGTACATTATTATTAGCAAAAATATTTGAAATATAAGAAATATGAGAAAGTCCAATAAGAATAAGCATTTCAAGGCTTCCGAAAATAAAGCCAAAACAGGTTACTACTATTCCACCAAATTTTAAACATTTCCTTTTTCCATAAACACCGTATAAAGCAAAGATTAGCGTAGAAGCCATTGTAAGTACTACTCCAAAGATATTTAGTTTTGTGTTAAAGGGGTCAATGATTATTAGTGAACCAATAATTTCTAAAATTAATGCTAAAACATTACTTTTATGAATATTTTCCTTTAAAAGAAGAAAAGCAAGAATTGTTACAAATACAGGATTGCAGCTGAACAACACTGCAACTACGGATGCTTTTGTTGTCAAAATAGCGAGTTGATATAAGCACATACTTATTACAATGCCAAGAAGTCCTAAAAATGCAAAGTATAATAAATCTTTTTTTGAAAGATATTTTTGCTTTTTATGAAGTGAAACAATTGCAAAAGGAAGAAGAAATAATCCACCAATAAAAAAACGTGTAAAAGTAAGCTGTATAGGATTGAAATTATTAGATACAAGCTTAAGTGCAATTTCCATTGTACTAAAAATAAGTGTAGTTAATGTTATATACATATAACCTTTTTTCATTATTAAGGCCTCCAGTTTTTATTGTAGTTAATTTATTATAATGATTTTTATTATTAATTGGTGTTAAATTTGAAACTATAATTTATCTTATATAAAATTTTTATTATAATACATTTTTAGTATATACTAGTAATTAATATGAAGCTAATATATAAAATCTATTTTTTTTATGCGTAAAAGCTATAATTTTTAGAAATTAGATATTTCAAACAATAATTAAAATGCTTGATATATTAATATAGAGACTAATTATATTTTGGAGGTAGTTAGATGGATTTTAAAGAATTGGAATATGTTTTGAGTATTGCAAAAAATAATAGTATTTCAAAGGCTGCAAAAGAATTGTATATATCACAGCCATCACTTAGTAAATATCTTCAGAATTTAGAGAAGAATATGGATGTAAAACTTTTTGAAAGATGTGGAAATAATTTTATATTAACATATGCTGGTGAGAAATATATAAGTTATGCAAAAGAAATTCTTAAGATAAAGAATGACATGGATCATGAACTTTTTGATATATTAAATAATACAAAAGGAAGGCTGAATATAGCATGTTCTATAGTTAGAAGTCCATATATAATATCAGAAACTCTTCCAAAGTTTAAAAAGATGTATCCAGATGTAAAAGTTAATTTTATTGAAGAAAGTAATTCAAATAATTTAGATAAGTTATTGATTAGTGGTGATGCTGATATTGCTATTTTCAATTATAATGAAAATAATAATATTCTTGATTCTTATCTTATAAAAGAGGAAGAAATAATGCTTGCAGTAAATAGTAATCATCCACTTGCAAATGAAGGGATAAAGTTAAGGGGGTACAACCTGCCATGGATAGATATAACAAAATTTAAGAATGAGAATTTTGTTATTAATTGTTCAACACAAAAAAGTGGAGAGATAGCACAGAAAGTATTTGATGAAATGAAAATACAGCCTAATGTTATACTTAAGACAAGAAGTGTTGAATGTGCAGTTCGCTTAGCAGCAAGTGGCTTTGGAATTTCTTTTGCTTCAGAAACACATCTAAAACATATGAATTTAAAAAATGCACCTGTCTATTTTTCAATTGGCAATCCTAAACTAACAGTAAAACTTTTTGCAGTATATCGAAAAAATGGTTATATGCCTCAGTATATTCATGATTATATAAAAATAGTAAAGGATGTACTTTAAGATATTACTTTACAAATGACTTTTATCTTTAAAAATATATAAATGTATTTTTCTTGTGAAGTTTACATGTACATAATAAAGAAATTTATCTGGAGCTAATAGTAAAATAAATAAAATTGTTATATAAAGATGATTTTATTGTTAATTAAAAGATATCAATGATAGAATTAATATATAAAGGTATATATATTAACTGTAAATAGTGGCAAGCTTTTCTGTGACTAAAAAGAGTTAGATGTTATAATAAATAAAATTACAAAGGATGTGATCAAAAACATATGGGTTCAACAAAATTCACGTTAACGCGAGAAGTAAGAAATGAAATTTCACAATATATAGACAATGAGTTTATGAATGAAATATTAAAAGAAGCCGTAAAATATATACAGACCACAGGAAAAGTTGAAATAGATGATTCATCATTTAACCAATATGATGAAAATTCAAAAATTATCCTTAAAAATATAGGGACTTTTAATGTATATGACTATATGTATTTTAAAGATTTTCTTGATGAAGTATCATGGGAAGGTTCTTATGTTGAGAATGAAGAGGAAGTTCCTGGTTCTAATGATTATAGAAAGATTATCAAGTATGAGCCAAAGGATGTAGGTTATGTTATTTATGAAAAAGTAAAAAATAATATGGAACAGAAAAAAAGTCTTATTTATAAAGAATATAAGAAAAAATATAATGAAGAATTTTTATTTGAAAGTGTACGTTTTTATAAAAGAACAAGAGATGGCAAAGAATATTATGAAATAAAAGCTGATGAATTAAATCAAGATAAAAAAAGAAGCATTGTAGAAAGCATTAAAACTGAGTTTGCCAATGCATTTAAAAGTAGATGGGGAACTTCAATAATTTCAAAAATATCATTTGCTCATGATGAACTTATGCTTGATGCATATGAGAAGGGATGTATTCTTCTAGGAATAGAAAATGAATACTTTACACAGTCAGTACATGAGAACTATAGCAAAAGTGAAGAAGAACTTATAAGAATAATGATAAAGTCATGTAGAAATGTTATTTCTCATATGGATGGAATTCCGAAGCTTAAAATTAAAGTCATAAATGCTTTAGATAAAAGGATAGATAATCTTCTTAACATGAATATATATAAAACAGATAATCATATGAATTCATTTTTAGAAGATGCAAGAAAGCTTGTTTTTGGATACTACAAAACAATGACAATAGGTAGAGGACGATATGGCTTAAAATCAAAAGAAAATAAAATTCTTGAAATAATAAAAAGAATGGCTGTTGTTGAAAATGTGCTTTATTTAGATTATATAAGTGAAAATGAAAAAGCACCATCAATTAATGAAATGGAAGATTTTAAGGAATGTATTCCATGGATATGTTTTAAAGGGCCTTCATGGACAGCAGAAAATATATATATTAAAAAGAAAGCAAAAGATGAGCTTCAAGATATAATTCTTGATAATCCAATAAATGAATATGAAGATTCAAGATTGATGGAAAGACATTTTATTCTTCATGTTGGTGAAACAAATACAGGAAAAACATATTCAAGTATTTTAAGGCTTATGGAAGCTGAAAGTGGAGTTTACCTTGCGCCACTACGACTTCTTGCTCTTGAAATTCAGGATAAGCTAAATAGTGAAAATGTTTCATGTTCACTTCTTACAGGAGAAGAGGAAGATATTATTCCTTATGGAACACATGTTTCTTCAACTATTGAAAAACTTCAAACAGGAACTTTTTATGATGTATGTGTAATAGATGAAGCTCAAATGATAAATGATAATCAACGGGGCTGGGCATGGACACGTGCTATAACAGCAGCACTTTCACCTGAGATTCACATATGTATGGCACCAGAAGCGCTTAATATAATTATAAAACTCATAGAAGACTGTGGAGATACATATGAAGTTATAAATCATAAGAGGGATACGGAACTTATATTTGAAGATAAAACATTTAATTTGGATAAAGATGTGAAGGCCGGAGATGCTCTTGTTGTTTTTGGAAAAAGAAAGGCGTTGGCTGTTTCAGCAGAACTTCTTAATAAAAATATAAAGACTAGTATAATTTATGGTTCACTTCCATATTCAACAAGAAAGAAACAGTTTGAGAGATTCTTAAATGGGGAAACAGAAGTTATAGTGTGTACAGATGCAATAGGAATGGGCGTAAATCTGCCAATAAAACGTATTGTATTTTTAGAAACTAGAAAATATGATGGTGTATCTTTAAGAAAGCTTAAAACATCAGAAATAAAACAAATTGCAGGAAGAGCAGGTCGTAAGGGAATATATAATAAAGGATATGTTGCCGCTTCATGTGATATAAATTTAATAAGAGGAGCATTAAGAGCAGAACCTGCACCTATTGAAAAATGTTATGCAGGAATACCTGATTCTCTTCTTGAAATTGATATAGATCTTGTAGATGCATTAAAAACTTGGAGTTCAATGTCTTTAAAAGGATATTTTGAAAAGACAGATGTAACGAGAATAATTTATCTTTTAAATAGAATTAAAAAGATGGAGTTAAATGTATCAAAGGAAGATGCATTAAAAATGGCAACAATACCTTTTGAAGAAAATAATAAGACTGTCTATTCTCTATGGGAAGAATACTGTAAGATGTATAGCAAAGGTGTAGTAAATTTAAGGAAGCCTATGCTAAATAAAAATGTAAGTTCAAAAAAAGAATTAGATGATCTTGAAAGTTATTATAAATCATTGGATCTTAATTATTCCTTTGGAAAGAACTTTAATTTAATGATAAATAATAGATATATATGTAGTGAAAAAGAAGGTGCAGCAAATAAAATTAATGATCTTCTTTTAACTAAGCTTTTAGACCATGAGAGAATATGCACTGTATGTGGAAGAAAGCTTTCATGGGATTATCCAAATGATGCATGCAGAAAATGTAGAGATACAATTCAACAGATAAAAAAGGAAAAGACTAAAAGTGTATTCAAAGGAAGAATACATAGTAGAAAAAGAAAGAGACGAAAATAAATAATTTAATATAGTTTGAATTAAATAAGCCCCAATTTAGAATAATAAGGAGAGGTGTAACATGTATAGCTTAGGATTTGATGGGAGTATTTTTTCAATATTCTTTTTATTAATTGTAGGGATTATTGTATTTTCTGTAATCCGTGGAATTGTACAATGGGATAAAAATAATAAATCTCCAGAGATTTCAGTGAAGGCATCCATTGTTGATAAAAGAGAATCGAAAAATACAACAACCCACTATAATGCAGGAGATATAACTGGTGCACATGGGATGCATACTACAACAGATGTAACTTATTATATTAAATTTATGGTTGAAAGTGATGAGTATATGGAATTTTCTGTGAGCCATAGTGAATATAACATTTTATCAAAAGGCGATGAAGGAGTATTAACTTTTAAAGGAACAAGATACATGAGTTTTAAATATCTTTAAGATATATGCTAATTTATATTGGATGTCACTTGCGAATATTTCTTATGATTAATTTTAAATGATAGAGAAAAAATATTATTTGTAATTTAATGTTAGTAGTATAATAAATATTGGGAAATAATATTTAAGGAGATTTTTATTATGAATGTTTCAACTCATAAAATAGCTATTCCTTCCATATTAGAGGTGGGGAAAAATAATATTAATAATGTAGGAAATTTAATTAAGAAGGGAATGTTTAAGAAAGTATCAGTATGTTTTGGTGACGGGATTTATGAACTTTTTGGTGAGACAATAAAAAAATCGTTAATAGAGGCAAATATTGAAATACAAAATATAGAGACTATTGTTAATATAAATTTTGATGAAATAAGTAAAAAGGCATTTGAACTTCCAAATGATGTTGATGCATTAATTGGTATAGGTGGCGGAAAGGCAATAGATGCAGTAAAGTATATGAGTTTCTTAAAAAAGATGCCTTTTATAAGTATACCAACTTCAACTTCCAATGATGGTTTTGCAAGCTCAGGAGCATCACTTTTGGTAAATAATAAACGTATGTCACTTCCGGCTAAAACACCTTATGGAATAATTGTTGATATAGATGTAATTAAAGGAGCACCCGAAAAGTTTATATACTCAGGGATTGGAGACTTGGTATCAAATATTACAGCACTTCATGATTGGAAGTTTGAAGAAGAAAACGGAAAGACCATTGTCGATGACTTTGCAACAATGATATCTAAAAAGGCAGTGAATAGTTTTGTGAGAACAGAATTTAAGGGAATTAAAGATGACTTGTTTTTAAAAGAACTTGTTGATTCACTTACTTTAAATGGCATATCAATGGAAATTGCAGGAGATAGTTCACCAGCATCAGGAGCTGAACATCTTATATCACATGCATTAGATAAATTTCTTGAAAATCCACAGCTTCATGGAGTGCAGGTAGGAATTGCTACTTATATTATGGCTAAAGTTCAAAATCACAGAGCCAAAAGAATTAAAACTATCTTAGAAGAAACAGGTTTTTTTGAATATGTAAAAACTTTGAAAATGAAAAAAGACGACTTCAAAAAAGCAATAGATTTAGCTCCATCAATAAAGCCTGGAAGACATACATATATTCACGTAAAAGAAAATCAGCTTTTAGCAAAAAAAATAATAGATATTGATGAAATTTTGAATAATATTTTAGTGTAAGATAATAATGATTATGTGATGATTACTATTAAGTTCAAGAAAGGAAGTAATAAAATGAGAGGACTTATACATATTTATTGTGGTGACGGAAAAGGAAAGACGACTGCAGCTACAGGCCTTGCAATAAGAGGTGCAGGTAATCTTATGAAAGTAATTTTCGTTCAATTTTTAAAAGATGGAACATCAAATGAATTAAAAATTCTAAATGACATAGACAATATTGACGTATTGGTATGTAAAAAACACTTGGGGTTTTCATGGAATATGGATGATGAGACAAAGAAAATAGCAATATCTGAATATACAAAGCTTTTTGATGATGCTGTAGAGGAGGCTCTTAAAAAAGATGTTGATATGATAATATTTGATGAAATAATGTCAGCAATTTCAGGTAAATTTGTTTCTGAAGAAAAAGTACTTAAGTTCTTAAATGGAAAGCCTGAAAAGTTAGAGGTAATATTAACAGGAAGAAATCCATCAGAAGAACTTATAGAAAAAGCGGATTATGTTTCAGAGGTTAAAAAAGTAAAACATCCTTTTGATAAGGGGATTCAATCTAGAATTGGCATTGAGTACTAACCATAGAATTAGTATAATGCTAATTTTTATGCTATAATATCACCTGATAAATTTAACAGAAAAACTAACTATTAAATATTTGATGAGGTGAAATTAATGTTTGAAATAAGCTTTCCAGTAAAACATTCAGAAATAGATTCAGTATTAAACAAGCTTATAGCAATAGGTCTTGATTCTACGTATTATGATGCACCATATGAAGTGACAGTAGATTCTAATGGATATGGTTTTTATGAAAAAGAAAATGATTTTACAGAATTAAAGGTTTATCCATCAGAAGACAACAAAGAACAGTGTCTTAATTATATTGAAGAAATAAAAGATAGTGTGAATGTTGAAGGTGAAATAAAATTAACAGAAATAAGAGAAGATGACTGGCAACAGCCTTTTGAACCAGTTGATTTAAACAATGGTTGGATAATTGCAGAGCCAGAAGCAGAGGTCTCATTTGAAAAAGGTAAGATTAACTTTGAATCACAGGGGTCTTTTGGAACAGGGCTTCACGAAACTACACAGGATTTTTTAAGATATATTTTAGATGAAGATTTTTCGGGATTAAAAGTTCTTGATTTAGGTACGGGTTCAGGAATACTAAGTATTGCAGCAGCTTTAAAAAATGCAGAACATGTGACTGCTTTAGATATAAGAGATGTAACAGAAGAAGTAATGTATAATGCAGCTCTTAATAATATAACCAATATAGATATTGTTATTAATGATGTTACATCACAGGAATCTAATGTGAAAGAAAATTATGATGTTGTATTTATAAATATTGGTGGCGATGAAACACTATCATGTATGGATCTTATCAATGATGTTATAAAAGATGATGGAAAGTTATTCGTATCAGGTCTTGTAGAGTGGAGTAGCGATGAGATTTATAAAGAGCTCAACAAAATGGGATATAATCTTATTAAGAAAACAAAGACAAATGAATGGGTAACAATGGTATTACAAAAAGAAATATCTTAATGTTATTAAATAGACTGAGAAATAAAATTCGGTCTATTTTTTTGCGGAAAAATAATTGTTCCATATTATGTAACTTGTGAATATAATATATTATAAAATTTTAGCCTATTAAATAGATTAAAAGGAAATTGCGTTATTGACATATTTCAATAATTAAATAATAAAAATTTTAGATTGTGTTATTAGAAGTTTGTTGTTAAACGTAGTTTCAATTTTAAATATTTATTATTTTATGTTTACTTTACAGATAAATTAAGTGGTAAAATGCTTAAAAGTAGGAGGCAAAAATGAATATTATAGATAAAGATGAAATTCTTAATAATGTAAACAACAATATTAAAGAAGCTGATAAAATTGAAAGTGCAGTTTTTTTTGCAGGATCAACTGACATAAAATATTTTAAATTTAATGATGCAGTAACTTATGTAGTTGTTTATGCAAATCCAGATAATAAAGAAACAATGCCAGCAAGCATAATAATTCCAACCTACTATAACAGTAAACCAGTAGCTGGAATTACAGTTGATGGATTTAAAAATATAGACAGTTTAGAAAAAGTATATATGGGAAAAGAAATGAAAGCAATTGCTAACAGTGCTTTTGAAGGGTGTTCAAATTTAATATCTGTTACAATAGAAACAGATAATGTACCCAAAATAGGAGCAAATGTTTTTAAAAACACTTCAGATAATCTTATTATTTATGTACCAGAAAGCATGGTTGATTCATTTAAAGAAGATGAAAGCTGGAAGATTTATAACAGTAGAATCAAGGCTATAAATGGATCAGATATACCAGATGTGCCAACAATAGCAGAAAATAATGGATCAGTTAATGTTGTTGTACCAACAGTAGTTAACAGTAATAATGTTACCATAATAAATAATTTTTATTTTTATAAAGTTGATAATTATGGTAAATCTTCAAAAGAGGCTTTAATTATAAATGATGAAAAAAGTGAATAGATGAATAACTGAATAAATATCATTGTAACTATAAAAAATGAGAGGAGAAAACGATAGGCATGTCAGAAACAAAGAGAATACAGACTAATGTTATTATAGCTGAAAATGAAGGACTTTTTTTTAAGGAAGTAGAATTTGATTTTGATTCTATTCCAGCAGAATTTTGGAAATTGAGAAACCAAGGTGCAAGAATATTTATGGTAAATAATATAGATGAAAAGATAGAAGTAAAGGCTTATCCAACAAGAGATAGAGCTGTTATGTTCAATGCTTGGATTACAAAAAATATATCATATAAAGTAGTAGCACAATCATTAAAATGTTGCTTGGATAGTGGATTAGGTGATAACAACAATAATAATGAAGGCGGTTTCTTCCCACAATATCCTGACTATAGCAGAAATATTGTTGGAACAGGTATAACAGACAAGGACGGATACCCTACAGTATATGGACCACTATATCATATGACAAAAGTAATAAACTTTGGAGACTTTCTTGAAATGGATCTTCCAAGGGGAGAAAAATTCAAAGAAAGCGATAAGGTTGAAGTTTTGAGTGCGGAGATTGTTGGAACACATGATGATCTATTAAATCCTGAACCAATTTACAATAAAGAAGAAAAAGAAATAATGGTTCCAGACCCATTTTCAATAAGTGGATATAGGATAATTAAAACAAGTCAATTAAGTGAATTTGATCCACCACTATATCAATATCCCAAATTAAGAGAAAAGATGTGTATAAAAATAAGACTTAAGGTTGTAAGAACAGAACATCTTGAAATAGAAACAGTTCATCATATTTAATAATAGGACAAAAATTTAAAAAGATTAATCAAGTTTGACTTTGTAGCATAATTAGAATTTTCAGCAGATAATAGGCTTTATCTGCTGTTTTTTAGTGTTTAATGTTATAAAGTTGTAATGTAATATTTAAAAATTATTATATTTATAAAATAGCTATACTATTTCTGGACTAACTGATCACTTACAGTCATATAGACATTTCTTGTCTCATCAGATAAAACTGATTTAACAGCATTTGCAACAGCAAGTACCTTTTCAGAATCTGCACCATCTTTTACATTAGAAAAAGATTTTTTGCTGTACGTAGGATTACCAAGAGCATCAGTACCCTTTCTTACTTCGATTGAAAAACTTGCACTTTCAGCGATTTTATTAACTGCCATATTACATTACCTCCTTGAATTAATTTTCATAAGCGCTTATACCTATGAATGAATGTGAGTAGTGTGTTTCATTATGTATATATGGGGATATAAAAAAAGTGATACATGTATATTTAAAAAAATTGGAAGTGATGAATAGAGTTATTGTAGTAAAGTGTTTTTACAAAAAATATATGTATTAATTTACATAATATGTTATAATAAACCAGGGTTAAATTATAATTTATGTAGGTTGTAATGATGAGTAAGACAATTGATTTTATAAAAGAATGTGGTATATTTTACGTATTAACTATAAATAATAATTTTCCAGCAGGTAGACCTTTTGGAGCAATCATGGAAAGTGATGGTGATTTATTTATATCTACTGATGATATGAAAGATGTATATAAACATTTGAAAAAATCATTCTAAAATGCAAATTATAGCATTAAAAAATGTCACTCGTAATTGGGTGCGTGTAAATGGAGTAGCTGAAGAATGTTTTGATATTGACATAAAACAGAACATGTTAGTTGAATGTCCTGTTTTGACTAAACACTTTGCCACACCAAATATTCCACATTTTTCAGTATTTAGAGTAAAAGTTGAGAAAGTGGATTTTTTACAAATAGATGCATGCAAAAAAATTAATATACTATAAATGCGATATATTTATAGTATATGTGATATGTGATAGGAAGATTGAATTAGTGAGTAAATTATAAGTTTAAAATATTACTATAATAAATTTATTTAATTAAGGAAGTGTAGTATGGGAATACAAATTATTTCAGCAGGTAGTTGCTTGCCAGACTTACTAGTAACAAATGATGATTTATCAGATTTTTTAGATACTAATGATGAATGGATAAGCACACGTACTGGCATTAAACAGCGCTATATTGCCACAAAGGAAACTACTACAGATTTGGGGGCAAATGCAGCTAAAATAGCATTAGAAAATAGTAGACTATCTAGTTGTGATATTGATTTAATTATATGTGCTACGGGAACACCAGATGTATGTGCTCCAACAGTAGCAGCAAACATAAAAAAAGAACTTAATATTGAAAGTGCAGTTGCTTTTGATATGAATGCAAATTGCTCTAGTTTTGTATACGCAATAACAGTAGCTGAAAGTTTAATGAAAAACTGTAATTATAGAAATGCAATTGTTATTGGTGCTGATGTAAATAGTCAAATTTTAAATTGGAAAGATAGATCAACAGCTGTGCTTTTTGGAGATGGAGCAGGAGCAGTAGTATTATCAAATAATGATAATAAAGGAATTATTTCTACTCACTTAGATTGTATTATAGATCATGAAAATTCTCTTATATGTAATAATGAAATCCAATCGACTCCATTTTTAAAAGAAGATTTTGAAAGAAATACAAAAGTTACTATGAATGGTAAAAGCGTAATGAAGTTTGCGACAAAAGCATTTACTGAAGCAGTTAACATAGTTACAGATAAAGCAGGAATTTCTGTGGATGATATTAAACTAGTAATTCCACATCAAGCTAATTTAAGAATTATAAAAGCAGCAGCTAAAAAAATGAATATAGATGAAAATAAGATATACGTTAATATAGATAAAGTATCTAATACTCAAGCAGCAACTATTCCAATTGCATTATATGAGGTTTTAAATAGAAATATATTAAAGAGAGGGGATATTATTTTATTTGTAGCATTCGGAGCTGGTCTTTCATTAGGTGCAGTGTTGATTGAATGGTAATAATATAATTTAGAGATAGACTTGATAATCATTAAAGGAAACCTTTGAACAGGGCTCAAAGCTTAATATATAGATGAATCTTACGCTTCATTTAAGCATATCTGCATTTTAATTTCTTATATTCTAAAGTTTATTTCAATTGATTAGAAATATATATTAAAGAAGATTCTTTGGGCGCTTTAACCACCACCCGAAAAAGTACTGGTTATTAGCTACAATTTCTAAGTCCACATTTCTTTTACGGCAAGCTCCAAAGAAATATTGACAAAGAAATTCTACGCATTAAACAAGTCCTTTTTAGGGTACCCGGTGGGGCGCATCTTAGAACCAAAGAAATATATGCATATGAATATGCATATAATAGAATATGTTTCACTAGATGATACTTAATAAAGTTAATGTTTCCTGCTGCAGATATACTTGTAAATATAGAACTTTGTATTATTTATATGGTCTTGAAGGCAAGTACACTTACGCTAAACAAGCCGTTGTTCCGATAATATACAAGCCATAATTATTTATGGAAATATTAAAAAGAAAAGCTGTTTAAAATGAAACTTAATATTGATATAAGCTTATAGGCATGCATACTTCGGAAAACTTTGTTTAGCGAAATGTACATGCCTTATTTAATGTAATACTTAAATAAATATAAAATGTTCTTTAAAAGCTGAAGGTATGATAATTACAACTTATGTTATAATTAACCAAATAGAATTATAATTTTAAGGAGGGCATATATGGGAATAGAATTTTTTATTATAGCATTAATTCTATTTATTGTATTTAATGTTGTGTATTACATACCGAATAAGTTAAAAGAGCAACAAGAGAAACAAGCATTGTATTTTAAAGAATTGTATATAAGACTAAATAGACTTGAAAAGAAAATAGATGAGATAAGTAGCTATGATGAGAAATAGTTAGTATAGTAGTAATAAAAAATTTGAGTTTTTGTAGTGGCTATAAAGAACTTTTAAAGTTGTGAGGTAATATAAATAGGAATTTGTATGGGAGATACAAAATGAATTATTTAATTAGAGATATTAGAAAAGAAGAATAAAAATTACTTAATAATTTTATATTATTAAGCAATTTTTATTCCAGAAGGAATGGAAGCTCCAACAAAAAGTATTATAAATCAGCCTGAGTTACAGGTATATGTCCATGATTTTGGAAAGAAAAAAGATGATTATTGTTTAGTTGCTGAATTTAATGGAAAAGTTGTAGGTGCTGTTTGGGTTCGAATAATGAATGATTATGGACATATTGATGATACAACTCCATCACTTGCTATATCTTTATATAAAGAGTATAGGGGATGTGGAATAGGCACTGATATGATGAGGAAGATGTTGTTACTCTTAAAGAGTAATGAATATGATAAAGTATCTTTATCAGTTCAGAAAGAGAATTATGCATTACAAATATACTTAAATGTTGGCTTTGAAATTATTGATGAAAATGAAGATGAATATATAATGGTATGCTACTTATAATAATATAAATTTCAATAAGTATAATATATTTTAAAATTATAAGTTAAAGGAAGTGATTATAGTATGGAAAATTTTCCGGAGTTTATGAAAAGAGATGTGAATAGAGTTCCATCTGGACAACAAAATACGAAAGATATTGATGGGTATTATTTTGAAGGAAAAGATGGGTAGTCAAATGGCATTTTGGACATATTATTCTGATAGAGAATCAAAAGAACAAACACATGAATTTTATGAATATACTGTTTGCGTTTCAGGACAATATATAGAAATTTTTAATGGTGTAGAACATGTACTAAATCCTGGAGATGAACTTTTAGTTCCTAAAGGAACACCTCATTATGGGAGATGTATTGCAGGTACTAGAACAATTCATGCTTTTGGTGGAAAAAGAATTCAGAATGACTTATAGATAAATAGGAATTTGTGGGGGAGATGAATGAATAGAACATTTAAATTTACATGTATATTTTGTTTCATCGTATTAATAATCATAACGTGTTCATATTTTAGTCAACATATTGGTATAAGTAAACAAAATATTGAAAATGATGCAAGGTTATCGGTGAAGGTGCCTGATGATTGGCAAGTTTCTAGTGATGTAACCGAAAGATTATCAGCAATGATTTTTTATGATGATACTTTTAATGACTGTAAATTCGCAATTTATGAAGATTTTGATTATTTTTCATATGGATATTTTTTCAGATCTGGTGGTTCAATGAAACCTATAAGAGAGGGAATAGGAGAATTTTATATAGATTCAGTTGATGAGTACGTATATATTTCCATGAATAAACAACAAGTAAATAAAGTAGAATATCAGGACAACAATGTAATTAAAAATATAGAAATTGATGCTACGAAACCATTTGTATTTATATTACCTAGTAATACAAATCTTGAGGGTATATATGATATTCAAGGAAATATTGTAGATAATATATTAAAAAATTTATAATAAGAAATATACATATTAATTTAAAAAATTAGTATGTAAAATTCCAAGTTTTCGATTAGATATTTATTAATAGTAAAAATTAAGGCAATAATATTAAAAGTATTATTGCCTTATGTTATAATGAAATATAGAAATAATATCAATTTGTATTATTTATTTGTAGAGGGGAAATAACGTGGATACTAAAAAGTTAATTAGGACTTTAGATGCAATAAGTTATGAAAGTAAACTTGGGAAAAACTTGAAGAATACTCTTAGGAAAGTAGATAAAAATCTATTAATGGACGAACTTAATGATTATAGGTTGTTTTTAAAGAAAAGAAGAAGGTTGCTAGACCAATATACTTATAGAATAAAGTCATTACAATCTATAAAATTAAAGTATGATAGATATTATCCTACTAAGGAAATAGGAACTTGCTTTAATGATATATTGGGTATTAGAATTATAGTTCTAGATTATGATATCAATTTAAGTAATGAAAATATAAGACATGTAGATATGTCAAATGGCAAGAAAAATGATGATGGGTATAGAGGATATCACATTTACTATAAGAAGAGTAATTTTCATTATTCAATTGAAGTACAGTTTTTTACAGAAAGAGATTATATCTTTAATATGTGGTTACATAAATACGTTTATAAATACAAAGACAATATGATAGGTATTAAGTTAAAGGATTTATACGATAAAGGGATAATCCAAAATGAAGATGATTTTAAGGAGGAATTAGAAAAATGTATTATATATTAGTTAAGAATTTTAATTCTGTAGGTTCAGTTGTGTATGGATCAAATGATTCTAAAGAAGTTGATATGATAGATGATTTATTAAATTATAAATTAGATGGAAAAGAAAAACAGGTTGTACTATTATCTAACCTAGAGATGTGGAAAGAATACGAACCATTTAATATGACAAACAGTGTTGGTGAATTTATAGATAAAGCAATGCTTAATTAAGAAATTATAAGGCTATTATCAAATTGTAAAAAACAACTTGATAATAGCTATTTTTATGTACTACGCTATAAATACTTATACATAAATTATAGCTTGTACTCCTTGATAAATTCTGCCCCCAAAAAGCACTATATGGCTTGTCTTATAATATGGGTAATAAATCATAGTTTATGTAGTAGTTCATAATTATTATCTGCATTAACATAAAAATAAGATAGCTGAAAACATGCAGCTATCTTATGGAATCTTATATGATTAAAAAGAAAATTTGGGCTATATTATAATTCTAGACAGATTAAATTATTTTAAACATATTTAAGTGAAAAATATAGAATTTATTTTATTAAGGGGTAAACTCTTTCAATTTATATTTAATTCTATCTGTTCATATTTTTCTTGTGGGTGAGTTTTTATATAGTATCTGTATTTTTCAATATAATAAGACTTTACTTTTTGTTTTTAATCTGGTAGTAGAGTATCAAGTAGTGCTTCAAAATAATATCTTCAAATAATGTTTTTTTCATTTTTTAACTATTCATTAAAATTCATATTCTCAAGTCCTTTCATAGTTATATTTATTATTTTAACCCAATTGATATTGAATCTTGGAAAGCGTTTGGTATGAAAAGTCAGAAAAGATACCCAGAAGAATATATGTTTATTGATTGAGAAAAAGAAGAGGATGAAGCAATAATTGATGAAATAAAAGCTAATAATGAATTAATTATAATGGGAGTACTTTCAGAAGGTGAACTGCCCTTTTAAATAAAGGAGTACATGAGCTATTTTAATTAGGTACATAATTATTAATTACTAATACAGTACATATTAAAAGGGACAAGATATAGGAAATTTAAAACAAACTAATATTAATGAAATGGAAATAACAGTAGGTGAAATAGCTAAGAAGCTTAATAAGTATTATTATGATTTGGATATATTATTTTTTCTTTTGAATATTCATCACCATCTTTTGATTTTTTAACTAAATTTTCAATATAATCATAATTCATAGAAAACCTCCAGAAAACATAAGATTGTAGAGGTAAAACAGATATATAATTCCAGACGTAAAATAACTCTACACATGTATATATGCAGAAATAGAAAAGTTTCCTCAGTGTAAGTGTAGGAAAATGTATGAAAGGTTTGTAGTTCTTAATTGTATCATATTTCTATATTTTAAAAAGGTAAATTTCAACCTATAATTTAGAGCATAAAGCTGATGATAATATGAGTAAACAAGGTGTAAAAATATTCTTGAGGAATTTATTTATGCATACAACATATTGCAATAGATATAGGTTATATTAATAGGGATTTTTTTATTAAAATAGTGTATAATAATTCTAATGATTTTTATGATATTGGAGGAATGCTATATGGAAGATAAAAATAATAGTCTGTATGATACATTTTTGAATTATTCTTACACCCAACTGAAGGAGTTATTTAAGAAAGCAGAGACAAAAGAAGAAAAGAATTTTTATATGACATTAGCAAATTTAGTACTGCAGAAAGAGCAGGAAAAGGTTATAGGTAAGTAAATGGGCATAAAGACTTATACTATTTTTGCAGGAGTTAATGGAGCTGGTAAGACTTCTATATACAAGTCAGTGTATTATAATGAAAATAAAGATGAAAAAAGAATCAATACAGATGAAATGGTGGCAAGAATAGGATCGTGGAAAGACAATAATCTTCAGATAAAATGTGCACGCGAAGCAGTAAAATTGATAAGAGAGTATCTTATAAAAGGAATCTCGTTTAATCAAGAAACAACGCTATCAGGAAAAAGTATAATAAGAAATATAATGACTGCAAAGGAAAAAGGTTTTTATGTTGTCATGAATTATATAGGTGTAGATAGTCCTGAAACAGCAAAAGAAAGAGTGAAAATAAGAGTAAGAAAAGGCGGTCATGGAATATCTGATAGTGATATTGAAAGAAGATATTATGAATCACTTAATAATATTAAAGAAGTTATAGGTATATGTGATGAAATAAGTATATACGATAATACAGATAGATTTAGAGAAATTATGGACTTTCAAAATGGGATATTAGTGTGGGCTGATAAAAATATCCCTAAATGGGCAGAGGTAAGTATTAAATAGTCATATAGAAATGTTATTGTAGAAGCAATTTATAACAGCTGGTGTTAGATACTAGCTGTTTTTTATGTCTAGGAGATAACTCTGAAATATGGTAATCAAATTATCATAACAAATTGCTTAATCACCATATATACAATATGAAAATAAGTAACATATGGAGGTAATTTATGAGTAATTTTGTTATAGCAGTAGGTCATACTGCAAGTGGGAATATTGGAGGTGGAGCTGTTACTAATCTTGATGAAAGTTTTGGAGATTATATAGACGAAATTTCACAGCAGAATCCTGATGTGGTTGTGGTTACTGGTGATTTTGTTGATGGTAGCACTTCTTAGGAGGATATGGTAAATGCATGTAATTCACTAGGAAAAGCAGTATCTAAATATGGTGTATATTATATATTTGGAAATGATTATTTACATAACTATGGAGGAAATCCTTATTATTCAACTGAAGAGTTTATTAATGAACTTAGAAGGAATAATGTCAATATATTGAAGGATGAAACTGTTATGGTGGGTGATAAATTCTATATAACAGGGAGAGACAGGATGCTACGGTTCATGATCAAAAAAGTACAGAAGAATTGCTTGCAGCATTAGACAAGTCTCATTATATTGTATTATTAGATCATCAGCCTCTTGCATATATGAACAGACTTGTTAGCAAGAATGAAATGGTGTATGGCATAAAAGAAATTGTAAGTTCAGGAATTTCTGATTGGGGTTTTGCATTCCGTACGGGATGTAAAAGTGAATATTTTGTTATTAATGTAAATGGTGAAAAATACTAAGGTGAAATAAGAGTTTAAAGAGGAAAAATTAGCTTATGACAAAATTATTTATTTTTTGTATAATATTGGGTATAATGAATATAATAAAGTAAAAGTAGGTTAAGGCATGCCTGTTAATGTGAAATTTGAAATTGAGAATATTATAAATGAAATAAATAAGACTTCAAAGATAAGTGCTGCATATCTATTTGTTTCATATGCTTATGGAAATCCAAATGAAGACAGTGATATTGATATATGCATAGTTACAGAGGATAAAAGCAAAAGAAAAATTGAAATAATGAAAATTCTAAGAAATGCAATTGCTAGCGTTCAGAATTTTCCAGTAGATTTTATTTTATATTATAATGATGAATTCAAAGAGCGTTCAGCGTTAAACTGCACAATGGAATATGAAATATTACATAAAGGAGTAAGACTTTATGGATAATAAATATGTTTCAAAAGAATAGTTTGAATTTGCAGAAAAAGATTTGGAATCAGCCAAGTTCTCATGAAAATGCATCCTGTTCCAATAGAAATAATCTGCTATTATTGTGAACAAAGTGCAGAAAAGTATCTAAAAGGTTATCTTATTTTTAATGGCAATAGTGCTGAAAGAACTCATGATTTTATTCTACTTAATAATAAATACTGTAATATTGAATCTAAATTTAAAAGCATTGAAGATGAGTGTATTGAACTTGTACCTTATGAAGTTCAAGTAAGATATCCTTATCAGTTAGAAGTTAATGAAGAGGATATGAATAGTCCAATAATATGTGCTGAAAGAATACAAAGTTTTGTTATCTCCAAGATAATGAAAGTATAATATATTTAAAAGCATTAAGTAATTAAATTTTTGTGGACATATGAATATAATTCAGAAGTATTTAAATAAACAATAATTATAGTAAAAAACTTTTAAAATTAAAAAATATTTAAGATAATGATTATATTATAAAGGATGGATTTATAATATAATCATTTTTTTGCTCAAAATCAAAAAGTATTCAATCATTTTTTTATTTATAAAAGACTAAATTTGAGATGATTTTATATCCTTAATGACACATTCTGACAGTAAGGATATATATAATTGAAGAAGATAAACAAGATATTTAATTTAAGGTGGCGGTTAATATATGAACTATAATGATTTTGACAAAGAGAAGCTTATTGAAATGATAAAAAGTAAGGATAATGAAATTCAAAAACTAAATGAAGAAAGAGAAAAGTTGAAATATTATGCTTTAACAGATGTTATGACTGGTCTCTTAAACAGAAGAGCAGGATTAGAATTATTAAATAACGAGTTTCAGTTAACAAAAGAACTTAAAGGAAATTTGGTTGTATGTTTCATTGATGTTGATAACCTAAAGATTATAAATGATACTTTTGGACATAATGAAGGGGATAAGCTTTTAATCAGTGCAACAGAAATTATTAAATGCAATATAAGAAAACATGATTTTGTGATAAGAATGGGTGGAGATGAATTTTTAGTAGTATTTCCAAGAACAACAATTTTAGAAGCTGATAAGATATGGAATAATATATGTGTAAATATTGACAAGATTAATGATAAAAATAATAAATATGATATAAATTTAAGCTATGGATTTTATGAATATGGAGTCAAATGTAAAAATGATGTAAATATTAGTGAATTAATAATGAAAGCTGATAAGCAAATGTATTATAATAAAGTAAAAAAATGAATATAAGAGAATAAAATGTGATATTATATAATAAATGGTAAAACAAAGGAAGGCAGATACTTTATATGGAAAAAAATAAAACATATATATTATTATATATGTACTCTGAACTTAAAGAAGGACGAGTATTAATAAAAGATGATATCATAGATAAATTTGAAATTAACGAAAGAACATTTTATAGATACATCAAAGAAATAAAAGAATTTATATTACAGGAATCTGTAGAATCAAATGGACAGCTTATCGGAGAAGAACTTATATCCGACAAGGAGAAAGATGGGTATATTCTCAATAAATTACGCAAAAAAGTATTAAATGAAAAAGAAATTCTGGCTATATCCAAAGTTCTTTTAGAGAGCAGAGGATTTGTTAAATGTGAAATGGAAGAAATAATAAACAGCCTTCTCGATAATTGTGTATGTGAAGATAAGGGGAAAATCAAGCATATTATAGGGAATGAGTTTATACATTATGTATCTCCACATCATGGAAAACAATTGCTAAATAAGCTTTGGGAGATAAGTAGTGCAATAAAGGATCAGAAAATTATAGAAATTGGATACTGTAAGCTTGGAATTGATGGAAAGGTTGAAAAGAATATTATTAAAAGACTTATTCGTCCACAGGGATTATTATTTTCTGAATATTATTTTTATCTAATAGGATTCATAGAAGGTAAAAGCTATGAGTATCCAACAATTTTTAGAGTAGACAGAATTGAAAATCTCAGAATAACAGATAATAATTATGAAATTAATTATAGCAATAGATTTGAAGATGGTGAGTTTAGAAAGTACATTCAGTTCATGCAGACTGGAGATCTAGAAAGAATAAAATTCAGATATACAGGAAGTTCTATTGAAGCTGTTTTGGACAAGCTACCAAATGCAGAAATAATTAAAGAAAATTCTGGAGAATACATAGTAAAAACAAAAATGTTTGGTAAAGGCATAAAGATGTGGCTTTTGAGTCAGGGGGATTCTGTGGAAGTATTGGAACCAGATGGTTTTAGGGAGGATATTATAGATACAATTAGAAATATGTTTGATGTATATAAATAGATAGTATAACTTATATTGTAACATAAACATAATATAAGTAAAAACATATAAATAATAAATCCAGTTAAAATGCTGAATATGGGAGGATAAAATGAGTAAAATAATCAAAATTTATTTTGTGCAGTTAGTACTACTAATTTCATTACTATGCAGCACTGTTATTGAAGGTAGATACTTTTATGTGCCAGTAATTATAGGTATTCTTGCTTCGGTTTGTAGTTACTACACATTGAGTGAAAGTTATAAAAAATACAAAGAGTTTAAAGAGATGAAAGTAAATAAAGAGGCTAAAGAAAGGAGGTTTTATGATGATCTTTTAGAAAAAATGAAAACAATAGCAGAAGAAAATTCTGATTTGATATCTAAAGTACAAGAAAAAATAAGTAGTGATGTTGAACAAGCACAAAAGAAGCAACAGGATCATTTAGATGTATTAATTACAAATACTAGTGAAATGGTTAATCATAATATTGCAAGTTTATTAGATAATAATAATCAATTAGTTAACAAGATTATAAGTGAAATAATTGAAGTAAATAGTGAAATGAAACTAAAGAATGATGAGTATAACGATAGACTAATTAATACTATTGAAGAAATAAATAAAAAATCAAATGATTTATTAGAGAATAATAATAATAAGTTAATAGAAAAATTAAATGATAGTTATAATTTATATGCTGATAATTTGAATCTAAATAACAATAAATTAACAAATATAATTTTAGGACAACATGAAGAAGTAAAAAAATATAATGATTTATTATTAACAACAATGTCAGAATTAAATCAAAATCAGAATAATGTTAATGAAAATAATTCAAAGATAATAGCTGACAAGATAGAAGCATTTAGCAAGAAATTTGAAGAAGAAATATCTGAAGGCATAGTATCGATAACCCAAAATTATAAAGATATCAATAAAAAATTAGAACAGAAACTTGAGTTGAATAAGGAAACAATAGTAAGGACTTTAGTGGATAATGAACAGAAAAATGAAGAAAATATTAATCAGAACTTCTTTGGAATGGCCAAAATTTTAAAGGAACAGGCTGTTGAATTGAAATCTGGAATCAATGAAAAATTAGATGAAAATAATAAATTTTTATCAAATAACTTAGATATAATAACATTAAATGGTAAGATGTTAGAAAAAAAATTATGCGCTAGTGAAGAAAAAATAAATATAACACTAAAAGATACATCTGAAAGTATTAGTAATACAATTCTTGGCGCTGCTGAATCAATAGCAGTAAAAATTAATGAAATACAAAAAGATGTTAGACTTAAGAGTGATGATACTGAAGTAGAATTTACAAAAAGAATGGATTTAATTATAGATAATATAAGCGAAATAAAAGAAGATTTATCTATTAGTAATGAAAATATATATACTAGTTTAATAGAGACTGGTGATAAAATTGGAACTTGTATAGAAACAAATCATGTTAATACTACAAAAGATATTGTTGAAGGTATTGAAAAATTAAAGAACATTGTAGATGTAAAAAATGAAGAAAGTAATCAGAATTTCAATAATGGTATAAAATTCGTAATTGAAAATAATAAAAAAATTAAAGAAGATCTGTGCTTAAATAGAGAAAAGTTAATAGAAGCTGGAACTGAAAAATTATCAGAAAATATTAATACATATTCTGAGAGAATAAAAGAAAGTTTTGATGAAATAAATAATAAGAATGTAGATGGATTAGATAGTATCAGAGGGCTGATACAAAGCGAAATAGAGAACATTGCAGATAGATCAGAAAAAACTCACAGGTTATTAGTCACTAAAGCACTCAATATAACTGACTGTATTGAGAACAACTTCAATAAGATTGTTGAGGCTAATAATAATAGTGAAAACAAAATATCAGAAAACATAAAACGACATTATGATAAGCAAGCCAATAATTATGGTGAATATAGTGATAAGATTATAAATCAATTTCAAGAGTTATATAAATCACAATCTATTTTAGTGGAATGTAGCAGGGAATATACTAAAAATCAAGATAAGATAAAAAATAATATTATTGATATTTTAATGAAGAATGCTGACAATGAAATTAAAATAAAACAAAGTATTAAAAATGAGTTGATTGTATGCTTGAATAAAGGTTTTCTAGAAAACACTAATCTTATTAAGAATTCCATAGAGAATAATAAGATAGATATTAAATTAAATAAAGAGTTGTTAGATAATCTTCAAAATCAAAATCAAAATAATAAAAAATTGAGTGAAAAAATAGTTAAGCTTATTGAAGAAATTAACAAATTACAATCGGAAACTAATAAAAAAATAATACAACTTAAACCAGGTATTGAAGCGAAGGATTTAGAAAGACAATCAGATAGAATTATAGATAATATAAATAATGCAACGAAGAACTATGTTTCATCTATTAACAGTGCAAATGAAAAGACAGTAGGAATAATAAAAAATCAAACAGATGATATAAAGAAGGCTTTTAGCAATAATGACAGTAATACATCAAAAAAAGTATCTAAAGAAATAGCATCAGCAGTTTTAGAAATAAATAAAATTACAAAGCTTATTGAAAAGTACAATGAGAGTAATAGAATTATTAGAAATAATGCTTTTAATGTAAAAGAAGTGGCAGTGGATGTTGCATCAGAGAAAAACAAGGAATATTTTATAAAAGATGAGAGTGGAGTAAAGTATTTTAAAGATAATAAGTTAATCAAGCATGAATCAGATGATGGAAGTATCACTGAATTTAAATATGATGAAAACATAATAATAGAAACTGTAACAAAGAAGAATAGAAAAATACTAAATCAATGTTTATATAAAAATGGAACTTTAAATGAAGGTAAATTTTTTGAAAATGGAAAGGTAAAAGAACACTATTTTTATTATTCATCAGGAGAAATAAGAAGAGTGGATACATATACAAATAAAGGTGTACAAACAGTAGAATATTATGAAGAAAATGGAGAAAGAAAGAGGTAAGTAAAGATGTTTTTACAAGAATTGAACTTAAAAGAAAAGAAGAATTTTTTAGAACTCGCACATTATATTATGACAGTGGATGGAAAGACAGATGAAGTAGAGCTGAACATGTTTAACAATTTTAGAGCAGAAGTGAGATTAGGGGAAGATGATTATGTAATAAAGAAAAAATCAATAAAAGATATAATCACTGAATTTAATGCTTCTAAGAAAAGAACTAAAAAGGTTGTTATGTATGAGATTTTTGGAATTATATTATCAAATCATGAATATCATGAAAATCAAAAACAGACTATTGAATTATTACAGAAAGAATGGAATTTCAGGGATTATGATATCAAGAAAATTATGCGATGGGTAGAGGATTTTAACGATTTACTAACAGAAGCAATAATTAATTTAGGAGAGTAGTGTTATGGGGTTTTTTGGATGGGTTGGTTCTAAGATAAGTAGTGCTGTTAGTTATGTAAAGGAAAAGGTAACTGAGGCAAAAGATTATATTAAACAAAAAACAACAAATGTATGGAATACATTTACAGGAAAGAAAACTGCAGATGAAGCCAAGGAGATATATGATGATGCCATAAGCTCATATAACAAAGCCAAGCGGGATTTTGATGATTTCCTAGAGAAGCGCTCTAGAGAAATCAATAATTCAGTACAAAAAATCAATGAATACAAAAAATTAGTTTTTTCTAAACAGCTAAAGGAAGTAATACAAATTACATCTAAGTTGCATAATTTTAGTATGACAAGCAAGGAAATGTTAGAAAATGAATTTAAATATGGTTTTGATGAGTTAAAAATAAAGTCATATTCTAATGTTATGAAAATAGACTTTGATAACAATAAGTTCAAGACAAGTGTGCAAGCTATTTTTACTCTTGGTTTTTATACCAGAAAAAAGGCTAAGGAATCTTTAAGCGAAGCTAATGATGTTGCCAATAGTGTAAGATTAAAAATAGAACAGATGAATGCAGAAAAAGTAAGAATAGATAGTATAAGAAAGAGTATAAGCAATGTTGAGTATTACTTTGCAAATATTATTGAAATGATGGATAGAGTATTACCTAAACTTGAAAATTCAATAAGTATGTTAAGAAATCTTCATCTTGTGTTTTCATATTCATTTTTTAAAGGAAAGCTTGATTATAATAAATTACCTAAGGTACAGAAGAATTATTTTGAAGCATCAGTTACAATGAGCAAGATATTGGTTGAAATGAGCAAGAATCAATATTTAAGCAGTGATAATTCAGTAATAGAAAATGATATGAAATCATCGCAATCAGCAAATGAAAAAGCTGAAGAACTAATTTATAAAATTGGAGCATAGGAGGTAGTATAATATGAAGAATGAAAAGTGGATTGAAGAAATTATGAATGTTTCTCCACTAGACTTACCAGACTATTTGCAGGAATGTGATTTTTATAATAGGCAGAGAGCAGAAGATCTTTTAAGAGAAATTGATGAAAAGTATACTGGAAAAGACGGAGTAATAGGATCTTTTGTTGCTCCTGCATTTTTAAATATACTTACAAATGTAGGGCGTGAATTAAATATTAAGCCCATAAAGAAAATTATGAATATGGGGCTTTCTCCAGATAGAGTTATTACTGAACTGAGCAATTTTTCATATGATGACAATTTGGAAAATGAATATACTAATGAAAATGATTTGAATAATTTTAAACAGACAGATAGAGAGTATGACAGAAAAAAATATGAGGATAAGCAGAAATTAAGGAAATATAGGGAAGAATATTTTGATAGTAAAACTGGTGTTGATGAATATACAGGAAAAAGAATATATGATAATAAATCAGATGCCGAAGCAAGAAACTATACAAAGGTGACAGAGCATGTTCAAAATGTAGATCATATAATGCCATTAAAAGATAAGTTTGATGAAATTAGTAATGTACCCGCATTGAGTGATGATGATATAAAAAGAATATTAAATATAAAAGAAAATTATGCAATTACAAATGAGAGTTTAAATAAAAGCAAAAGAGATGCTAAAAATTCAGATTATATAAATAAAAATAAAGATTTGGATGAAAAAACTAAAAAGTTAATGATTGAAAAAGAAAATTCTGCAAACAAAGCAATCAATAAAGAAGTTAATAAAACTATTGTGAAAAATATAGGAGTTGATAGTGTTAATAATGCAGTAGGAGATGTAATACTTCTTGGAATTAAAGCTTCTTATTATGAAGTTACAGATTCAATCAGAAATGGAGTAATACATAAGACAAATACAACAACCAAAATTGCAGAAGCATCCTATAGAATAAAGAGAGTAATAAAATATGTTTTATCAAAAATAAAGGATGTTTTTACAGAAAATATATTTGAATTTCTTAAATCTATGTTAATTAACTTTGCATCATTATTAATTAACATGTTAGTAGATGTATTTAAGAACATAGCTAAAATAGTTATCGGAGGCATAGATGCTATAATACAGGCAGTAAAAATAATTACAGTACCATCTGATACAATGACAGCAGCACAAAAATCAGATGCAATTGTAAAATTAATAGCAAGTACAGCAGTTCTATTTATTGGTGATATAACTAAAACATTACTTACTAAAGTAGGAGTGCCTGAAAAATTTATAGGTATTGCAAATGCATTTACTTTAGGTATAATATCTGCAGTAATTGGGTATGCATTAGATAAAATTGATTTATTTGGAGCTAAAATAGATACTAGAATGCAAAGAGTTAATGAAATTTTTAATGAAAGAATTGATGAAATTGAAAAAGATGCAGAACAGTTCAAAATGGTGACAATAGAATTATTAGAAACTCAAAAGAATATGTTTGATGATACAAAAGGGAAATTAATGACATCAATTGATAATGATGATAGTCAGGGTGTTTTAGATGGAAGCTATGAGTTATCAAAGTTTTTTAATGTGGATTTAGGATATAGTAATTCAGAAGAATTTACTGAATATCTCGATAACAATCCTGTAATAGAATTTTAATATTATTTAAAGCGGAAAGATTACTAAAAAATAGTGTGGAAGGCGCAATAATAAATCTCAAACTAATAGCTACTTATACTTAAAATTGCCTCATCTGTAAGCAGTGGAACAAATAGGATCATGTAGATAAGCCTCTAAAGCAGAAAACTGTATTGAGTCATTTTAATATAGATTAAATTATGAATATGACTAAGAAATATCTTAGCGAAAAATTGGATGAAATTTTTATACATTTGATTTTTCATAAGAACTTGAAAAACGTTATAAGAAAATTATGATTATTATGAGTTGTTATATGAGCGCCTTTATTAAGAAGGTATAGCCTTATTTAATAATTTATTAAGATGTTGAATTTAAGAAGCTTATTCAAGAAAAATTTAATTACATGAAGCGAGAGTTTAGATAGTTTTGTGTAATTAGTATTTTTATCACTTTAATATTACTGGAAATTTTAATTTCCAGTAATATTTTTTATATTTAATAAATACTAATAATGTTTTTTATTACGTTTTTTAGTGTTTCAATAAAATCTAAAAGTATGCATATTAATAAATAAAAGTACAAGCTTCTAAGCTAATTCATCTTTCTTATGTTTGGAGAGAAATCAAAAAATGTTGATAGATTACTCTAATTATTATACCAAGAATCAACAACTATAGCGTATTTATCACCCCACAAAGATTTTAAATTGTCTAGCTGCGCCAAC
>OGTG01000093.1_pt1 | contig 70437 bp, 76 predicted proteins | sample 1574571 | NCBI WGS metagenome assembly OGTG01 (sample SAMN03295826, study PRJEB24534) | human gut metagenome | isolation source: fecal sample 1 from infant 4 | host: Homo sapiens | place: USA: Pittsburgh, PA | collected 2014-07
CTAAACGCGGCGGACTGTAAATCCGCTCCTTCGGGTTCGGGGGTTCGAATCCCTCCCCTTCCATTACTTTAGTTACGGGCATAGTTTAAAGGTAGAACTAAGGTCTCCAAAACCTTCAGTGTGGGTTCAATTCCTACTGCCCGTGTTAGTAAAGTGGCGAATGTGGTGAAGTGGTTAACACATCAGATTGTGGCTCTGACATTCGGGGGTTCGATTCCCCTCATTCGCCTATATTTTTGGGGTATAGCCAAGCGGTAAGGCAAGGGACTTTGACTCCCTCATGCGTTGGTTCGAATCCAGCTACCCCAGTTATACTTTGCCGGCGTGGCGGAATTGGCAGACGCGCTGGACTCAAAATCCAGTGTCCGCAAGGACGTGCCGGTTCGACCCCGGCCGCCGGTATAAGTTACACTCCTTAAGGAGTGTTTTTTTGTCTATAGGAGTTTAATTTTTATGTCTGATAAATTTCAGCTTCTCTTAAAACAAATTCGTTTTCCTGAGGAACACGATGCTTTTAAAGAAATTAAAGATGGTTCTATCGAAACAGTAAAACTATTTAAATCAAAACGGCTGTGGTTTTTTGTTTTTTCTTTTCGTAGTGTTCTTTCTTATGAGTCTTTTGTGCTTTTTGATAGTTTACTTCATTCTTCCTTCAATTCTTTAGGTGCCAAAGCTTCTTTTGAGATTCGTTTACTTTCTACTTCTTGCGATGATTCTTTACTTGGAGATTATTTTTCATATGCCTTGGATAATTTAAAAGTTTCTCACTTTTCTATTTATTCTTTATTCTCAAATCTAAAGGTTGAAATTTCAAATAATAGTATTTGTGTTAAGGCTCCAGCGCATATTATTAAAGAAAACTTACAGGATAGATTTATTTCTTTGATTTCTAAATCTCTTTCTCAAGTTGGTTTATCTGACGTATCAATTTCTGTTCTTGAAGATAAGGAAGCGTCATCTTCTATAGAAGAGGCTTATGAAACAAACAAGGTTTCTTTACAAGAACAAGCTGAATCTCAGGCAAGACAGGCTCTTCAATCTATTCTTGAGAGTGCTCCAGCACCGAGTCCTGTGAATGAACCGGCCCAAAATTTTGCTGAGAAGCAAAGTCAACGTCAAGCTAGTTTTGATAAGGCAGAAATAACGCCAATGGTTGATATTAATTCTGAAGAGAATCGTGTTGTTTTTGAAGGATATATTTTTGATGTAGAGCAACGTGAAACTAAGACGGGTCGAATTATTATTAATTTCAAGGTAACTGATTATACCTCTAGTTTTGCAATGCAGCGCTGGGTTAAAGATAGTGATGAGCTTGCTAAGTTCGATATGATAAAAAAGGGGAACTGGGTAAGAGTTCGCGGTCGTATTGAGAATAATCCTTTCACTCATAGTCTGACAATGAATGTACAAGATATCAAAGAGATTTCGCACACACCTCGCAAGGATTTGATGCCTGAGGGACAAAAGCGTGTAGAATTTCATGCACATACTAACATGTCGACTATGGATGCCATGCCAACTGTGGAAGAGCTTATTGATACTGCTGCTTCTTGGGGGCATCCAGCTGTTGCTATAACTGATCACGCTAATGTTCAGAGTTTTCCTCATGGCTACCATAGGGCTAAGAAAGCTGGTATTAAAGCTATTTTTGGTCTTGAAGCCAATCTTGTTGAGGATAAAGTTCCTATTGTTTATAATTCCCAGAATTTGGAATTAAAAGAAGCTACTTATGTTGTATTTGACGTTGAGACAACGGGCTTGTCTGCTGTTCATAATGATTTGATTCAGATTGCGGCATCAAAAATGCATAAAGGTAATATTATTGAGCAATTTGATGAATTTATAGACCCTGGGCATCCTCTTTCTGCTTTTACTACTGAGTTGACAGGTATTACTGATAATCATGTAAAAGGTGCTAAACCTTTAGTCCAAGTTTTACAGGAGTTTCAAGAATTCTGTCAAGGAACTGTGCTAGTAGCCCATAATGCGACCTTTGACGTTGGGTTTATGAATGCCAATTATGAAAGACATCAGTTACCAACAATTTCACAACCAGTTATTGATACTTTAGAATTTGCACGAAATCTTTATCCTGAGTATAAGCGTCATGGTTTGGGTCCTTTGACGAAGCGGTTTGGTGTGGCTTTGGATCACCACCACATGGCCAATTATGATGCGGAAGCAACGGGCCGTTTGTTGTTTATCTTCATAAAAGATGTGTTTGATAAGCACGGTTTGACTAATTTGGAACAGTTGAACACGGATTTGGTTTCTGAAGATTCGTATAAAAAGTCTCGTGTTAAACATGCGACGCTGTATGTTCAGAATCAAACTGGCTTGAAGAATATCTTTAAGTTGGTAAGTTTATCAAATGTCTCATACTTTGAGGGGGTAGCACGTATTCCTCGTACGGTCTTAGATGAGTATCGTGAGGGAATCATTGTAGGTTCTGCTTGTGCTGATGGTGAGGTTTTTGATACGCTTCTGTCTCATGGTATTGACAAGGCAGTTGAAGTTGCTAAATATTATGACTTTATTGAAGTTATGCCACCAGCGATTTATGCACCATTGATTGCGAAGGACTTAATTAAGGATGAGGTGGCTATAGAACAACTGATTCGAGATTTGATTGAAGTCGCTAGTCGTCTGGACAAGCCTGTGCTTGCTACAGGAAATGTACATTATATCAATCCTGAGGATGCGATTTATCGTGAAATCATTGTTCGTGCTTTGGGACAAGGAGCAATGATTAATAGGCCAATCGGTAAGGGAGAAAATGCGAAACCTGCTCCTTTACCTGAAGCGCATTTTAGAACAACGAATGAGATGCTAGATGACTTTGCCTTTTTGGGAAAAGACTTAGCCTATGAAATTGTTGTAACTAATACGCAGGCTATGGCAGACCAAATTGAAGAGGTCGAGGTTGTCAAAAAAGACTTGTACACACCTTTCATTGATCGTGCGGAAGAACAGGTTGCAGAGATGACATATGCTAGAGCGTTTGAGCTCTATGGTAATCCTTTGCCTGATATTATTGATTTGCGAATTGAGAAAGAGTTGTCCTCAATTCTTGGTAATGGTTTTGCCGTAATTTACCTGGCTTCGCAGATGCTGGTTAACCGTTCAAATGAACGTGGGTACCTAGTTGGTTCGCGTGGATCTGTCGGTTCTAGTTTTGTTGCGACGATGATTGGAATTACTGAGGTTAATCCGATGCCGCCACACTATTTATGTCCTAAATGTCAACACTCAGAGTTCATTACAGATGGTTCTTATGGATCTGGCTTCGATTTGCCTGATAAGGAGTGTTCAGAATGTGGAACAGAGTATAAAAAAGATGGTCAGGATATTCCTTTCGAGACTTTCCTAGGTTTTGATGGGGATAAGGTTCCGGATATCGATTTGAACTTTTCCGGTGATGATCAACCATCAGCCCACTTGGATGTTCGTGATATTTTTGGAGAGCAATATGCTTTTCGTGCTGGAACAGTAGGTACTGTTGCAGATCGGACGGCTTATGGTTTTGTCAAAGGTTACGAACGTGACTACAATAAGTTTTACCGTGATGCCGAGGTCGATCGTCTGGCCATGGGTGCCGCTGGGGTTAAGCGAAACACAGGTCAGCACCCGGGTGGTATCGTTGTTATTCCAAATTATATGGATGTCTATGATTTCACACCTGTTCAATATCCGGCTGATGATGTAACGGCTGCCTGGCAGACGACTCACTTTAATTTCCACGATATCGATGAGAACGTATTGAAGCTTGATATTCTGGGACATGATGATCCGACTATGATTCGTAAGTTGCAGGATTTATCGGGAATTGATCCCAAAGATATTCGAGCAGATGATCCAGATGTGATGAAACTTTTTTCAGGGACTGAAATTTTGGGGGTTACACCTGAACAGATTGGGACACCAACGGGAATGTTAGGAATCCCTGAGTTTGGGACTAACTTTGTTCGTGGTATGGTCGACGAGACGCATCCGACGACCTTTGCGGAACTCTTACAGTTATCTGGTTTGTCTCATGGTACAGACGTTTGGTTGGGTAATGCACAAGATTTGATCAAGGAAGGTATTGCCACTCTGAAAACTGTTATCGGTTGTCGTGACGATATCATGGTATACCTAATGCATGCGGGATTAGATCCTAAGATGGCCTTCACCATTATGGAACGTGTGCGTAAGGGAATGTGGTTGAAAATTTCTGAAGAAGAGCGAAATGGCTATATTCAAGCCATGCGTGAAAATAATGTTCCAGACTGGTATATTGAATCTTGTGGTAAAATCAAATACATGTTCCCTAAAGCCCATGCGGCAGCCTACGTTATGATGGCCCTGCGTGTAGCTTATTTCAAAGTGCACCATCCTATTTATTACTATTGTGCCTACTTTTCAATTCGAGCTAAAGCATTCGAGCTTAAAACGATGTCTGCGGGTCTTGATGCTGTTAAAGCTCGAATGGAAGATATTAAGGAGAAGCGCCAACGAAATGAAGCGACTAATGTTGAAAATGACTTATTTACGACGCTTGAGATTGTTAATGAAATGTTAGAACGTGGCTTTACCTTTGGCCAGTTAGATCTTTATAAGAGTCAGGCAACTGAATTCCTGATTGAAGGAGATACCTTGATTCCACCGTTTATTGCACTTGAAGGTTTGGGTGAGAACGTTGCTAAGCAAGTGGTTGCTGCGCGTGAAGAAGGTGAGTTCCTTTCCAAAACAGAATTGCGTAAACGAGGAGGTCTATCATCAACCTTGGTTGAAAAATTGGATGAAATGGGAATCCTAGGAAATATGCCAGAAGATAATCAATTAAGTCTTTTTGATGATTTCTTTTAATAGCTAAAGAGAATCGTCATCAACTTTGAGAGAATGGAGTCAGTCTCCGTTCTCTTTTTGTTTAGGGGTCTGCATGTGATGCTAAAAAGCCAAAGCTGAGAAGAAACCTTTTTCTTCGTCTTATGGTATACTGATAGAAAATTATAGTTTCAAGGAGTTAATCATGGTTTTACCAAATTTTAAAGAAAATCTTGAGAAATATGCTAAATTACTGGTTGCTAATGGGATTAATGTGCAACCTGGTCACACAGTGGCCTTGAGCATTGGTGTAGAACAAGCAGAGCTAGCTCACCTCTTAGTAAAAGAAGCCTATGCTTTAGGAGCAGCTGAGGTAATCGTTCAATGGTCAGATGATATTATTAATCGCGAGCGCTTCTTGCATGCTGATATGAACCGCATCGAAGAGGTTCCTGCCTATAAAAAAGCTGAGATGGAATATTTGTTGGCCAAAAAGGCAAGTCGCTTAGGTGTTCGTTCATCAGATCCAGGTGCCCTTAATGGTGTAGCTCCTGAACGTTTATCTGCCCATGCTAAAGCTACTGGAGTGGCCTTTAAACCTATGCAGGTGGCAACTCAGTCTAATAAGGTTAGTTGGACTGTAGCTGCTGCAGCTGGTAAGGAATGGGCTAAGAAGGTCTTTCCCGATGCTTCGAGTGATGAGGAAGCTGTAGATTTACTTTGGGACCAAATTTTCAAGACCTGTCGTGTTTATGAAGAGGATCCTGTACGTGCTTGGAAGGAACATGCTGAACGTTTGGATGCTAAAGCACGCCTACTCAATGAGGCACAATTCTCAGCCTTGCATTACCAAGCACCTGGAACAGATTTGACTCTAGGATTGCCTAAAAATCACGTTTGGGAGTCTGCAGGTGCTATCAATGCGCAAGGTGAAGGCTTCCTTCCTAATATGCCAACAGAAGAAGTCTTTACGGCACCAGATTTTCGTCGTGCAGATGGCTATGTCTCAAGTACAAAGCCTCTAAGTTACAATGGCAATATTATTGAGGGAATCAAGGTAACCTTCAAAGACGGTGAAATTGTAGATATCACAGCGGACCAGGGCGATGAGGTGATGAAGAATCTCGTCTTCAACAATAATGGAGCGCGTGCTCTAGGTGAATGTGCTTTGGTTCCAGATCCAAGTCCGATTTCACAGTCAGGCATCACTTTCTTTAACACTCTTTTTGATGAGAATGCATCCAACCACCTAGCTATTGGAGCAGCCTATGCTACCAGTGTTGAGGGAGGGGCAGACATGACAGAAGAGGAGCTTAAGGAAGCTGGTCTTAATCGTTCTGATGTACACGTAGACTTTATGATTGGTTCAAATCAAATGGATATTGATGGTATCCGCCAAGATGGTAGTCGTGTACCGATCTTCCGAAATGGGGATTGGGTAATCTAAGTATGATGGAGAATTTATCATGATTGGAAGTATGATAGTTGGTTTTCTAATTGGCCTTATTGCCTCTGCTATATCAAATAGGGGTGAACATATGGGCTGTATTGGTAAGACCTTTGTTGGATGGCTAGGTGCTTTTGTTGGTCAGCTTCTTTTTGGAAATTGGGGACCGATGCTAGCAGATACTGCTATCGTTCCTTCAGTACTAGGTGCTGTTATCTTATTAGCCCTTTTTTGGAATCGTAATAGTTAGAAATGAAAGAGTTCTGAGGTATTGGTTAGATATCTAAGGACTCTTTTTTCTTATTTTTTCATTTTCATATACCACTTTTAGAAAAACTGTGGTAGAGTAATAAAAACAGCATCTATTTGGAAAGGACTAGAAATGAGTGACTTAGATAAAAACATGGCTGTAAAAAGTATGGTAGTTATGCGTAAGGCTTTTCGTACCATCGATGCCAAGGTTTCTGAGACTTTTAAAGAATTTAATTTGACACCAACTCAATTTGGAGTCATGGACGTGCTTAATGCTAAAGGACGTATGAAAATTGGCGAATTAATTGACCGCATGCTTGCCACCTCCGGGAATATGACTGTTGTCATTAAAAATATGGAGAAAAAAGGTTGGTTGACGCGAGAAGCCTGCCAAACAGATAAGCGTGCTTTCGAGGTTGATTTGACGGATGAGGGCCGTCGTATTATTCAAGCAGCAATCCCGCCACATCAGCGAGCTATTGAGGAGACTTTTTCCGTTCTGACACCTGAAGAGCAGGCACAGTTGGTAGAGCTCCTGAAAAAATTTAAGAATGTCTGAGCATATTTCTTTATATTTCTAATGGAATTATATATATTACTATGTAGTAGTAAATATTAATTATTAGAAATACAAAGGAAACGTATCATGAAAAACATTCTATTTATCGTTGGATCTCTTCGCAAGGGATCATTTAACCACCAATTAGCAGAAGAAGCTGAGAAAATGCTAGCTGGTAAAGCTAATGTTTCTTATCTTGACTATAGTCAAGTACCTGTTTTTAATCAGGATTTAGAAAGTCCAGTTCTTCCAGTTTTGGCAGAAGTTCGAGAACAGGTCTTGGCAGCAGACGCAATTTGGATTTTCTCTCCGGTTTATAATTTCTCAATTCCTGGACCAGTGAAAAATTTGCTTGACTGGTTGAGCCGTGCCCTTGACCTATCAGATCCTTCAGGGCCATCAGCTCTTCAAGATAAGATTGTAACCGTATCATCAGTTGCTAATGGTGGCCACAATCAACTTTTTGATGTCTACAAAGACTTGTTACCATTTATCCGTACCCAAGTGGTTGGCGACTTTACAGCGACACGTGTAAATGATACAGCCTGGGCGGATGGGAAATTCCTAGCAACTGAAGAAGTTCTTGAAAGCCTTCAGAATCAAGCGGAAGCTTTGATTGAAGCGATTAAATAAGAATAATGAATACCCGAGGTTTCTAGCTTCGGGTATTTTTATATGAAATAATGAAAAAAGACACCCTAAGGTGTCTTCGTATTATGAAGGCGGTAGACGGATTTGAACCGACGATCAAGCTTTTGCAGAGCCGTGCCTTACCACTTGGCTATACCGCCATAACAGATACCATTCTATCGAAAAAAAAAAGATTCGTCAAGTCTCTTTCATCAAATTGATTGGTTGATTGTTCAAACTGCCTATTTACAAGAAACATAAAGAGGTTGAAAGACATTCAACCTCTTTATATTAATTATAACTGTTGTAGATAGATTACTAACACGTAAGTGTTGATTATTGTCTAATCAAGTAATCAAAGGCTCCAATAGCAGCCGTAGCACCAGACCCCATGGAGATAATAATTTGCTTGTAGGCGCTGTCAGTACAGTCACCTGCGGCAAAAATACCAGGGATATTTGTTGAACCAAATTTATCAACGATAATTTCTTGGCGTTCATTGAGTTCAATACCACTGTCTTTGAGCCAAGCAGTACTTGGTACAAGACCAATTTGGACAAAGACACCTTCAAGATCAAGATGTTTTTCTTCGTTTGTATCACGCTCAACGTAACTCAAACCAGTCACATGATCTTGACCAAGAATTTCTTTGGTTGCAACGTTCTTAAGAATGGTTAGATTATCAGTTTTAGCAGCTCGTTCTTGTAAGACTTGATCTGCCTTTAATTCAGGCAAGAACTCTAAGACTGTAACGTGTTTAGTAATACCCGCTAAATCCAAAGCTGCTTCCAAACCTGAGTTACCACCACCGATAACAGCAACATCTTTCCCTTCAAATAGAGGACCATCGCAGTGTGGACAGTAAGTAACTCCTTTATTGCGGAATTCATCTTCACCAGGAACGTTGATATTACGCCATTTGGCTCCTAGTGCTAGGATAGCAGTTTTAGCCTGTAGAACGGCACCGTTAGCTAGTGTGACTTCAATGAGTTCTTTCTTCTCAATGCCAGTAGCTAATTGACTTTTGATGATATCAACATTGTAAGATTTTGTATGCTCTTCAACTTGGGCCATTAACTTAGGACCTTCTGTATATAGCGTACCAATCATGTTCTCAATGCCGACTGTCTCGATAACTTGTCCACCAAAGGTTTCTGCTAAAAGCCCAGTTTTAAGCCCTTTACGAGCAGCGTAAATTGCAGCACTGTTTCCAGCAGGACCACCACCAATAACCAAAACATCATAGACACCTTTATCAGCGAAAGCCTCAGCTTCAAGTGGTCCGTCCAACTTTTCTACAAGCTGTTCAATGGTTGCACGACCAGAAGTAAATTCTTCTTGGTCTTTGTAAACCGTAGGAACAGACATGATACCTTTGGCTTTGACCTCATCTTGATACATACCACCTTCAATCATGGTGTGGGTGATATTGGGGTTTAAAACAGCCATTATATTAAAGGCTTGAACAACGTCTGGACAATTGTGACAGGTTAGTGAAACATAAGTTTCTAAATCGATGGTTTTATCAATCTTCTTGATACGTTCGATAATATCCTCATCAACTTTAGGTGGACGACCAGAAACTTGCAAGAGAGCTAAAATGAAAGATGTGAATTCGTGGCCCATTGGTAAGCCTGAGAAAATAACACGACTTTTTTGCCCTTTTTGTGCAATACCAAAACTAGGTTGACGTTTTAAATGTGTTGATTCAAGACTAATGCGGTCAGACATAGCAACAATCTCGTCTAGAAATTCTTTTACTTTACGAGAATTATCATCATCCCCTAAATCTGTTTGTAATACAATATCAGATTCTAGTAAATTTAAATACTGCGCTAATTGTGTCTTGATTTCTTTATCTAAGACCATGGATACCCCCTGGTTGTTAAATTTTACCTACAAGATCTAAGCTAGGAGTAAGTGTTTCAGCTCCTTCTTTCCATTTGGCTGGACAAACTTCACCTGGATGTTGACGAATATATTGAGCAGCACGGACTTTATCAACAAGAGTACTTGCATCGCGTCCAATACCATCAGCGTTAATTTCCATCATTTGGATAACACCATCTGGATCAATAATGAATGTACCACGTTGTGCGAGACCATCTTGTCCAAGAACATCAAAACCTTGTGAGATGTGGTGTGAAGGATCCCCAATCATAGGATAAGTAATAGTTCCAACAACATCTGAGTCATCATGCCAAGCTTTGTGAACAAAGTGAGTATCGGTAGAGACAGAGTAAACCTCTACACCAAGAGATTTAAGAGCTTCATATTGTTCTTGAAGGTCGCCGAGTTCAGTTGGGCAGACAAATGAAAAATCTGCAGGATAGAAGCAGAAGACCGCCCATTTACCTTTAACATCTTCATCTGTAACAGTAATGAATTCCCCGTTGTGATAAGCCTGTGCTGAAAATTCAATAATTTCTTTTCCGACTAATGACAAAATAATGTCCTCCTCTATTTTTGATAGCCTAATTATAAACAAAATACTCATCAACCTCAAAGAAAACGATTGCAATTTTAATAAGAGGGAGATTTTTCTAATGGTCAGACTGATTTTAGAGCTTGTCAAATGTCACTTTTTTTGATAAACTACTATAGTTGCGTAAAGTGACAAATACTCATTCTAAGCCGATTGTGGTCTTGTTGCCGCAGGGTGGGACTGCAAGTCTAAAGCTTAGAAGAGGAAAAAACAATTTTTAAGGAGAAATACTCATGGCAGTAATTTCAATGAAACAACTTCTTGAGGCTGGTGTTCACTTCGGTCACCAAACTCGTCGCTGGAATCCTAAGATGGCTAAGTACATCTTCACAGAACGTAACGGAATCCACGTTATCGACTTGCAACAAACTGTAAAAATGGCTGATACAGCTTACGAATTCGTTCGTGAAGCAGCAGCTAACGATGCAGTAATCTTGTTCGTTGGTACTAAAAAACAAGCAGCTGAAGCAGTAGCTGAAGAAGCAACTCGTGCTGGTCAATACTACATCAACCACCGTTGGTTGGGTGGTACTCTTACAAACTGGGATACTATCCAAAAACGTATCGCTCGTTTGAAAGAAATCAAACAAATGGAAGCTGATGGAACTTTCGAAGTTCTTCCTAAGAAAGAAGTTGCACTTCTTAACAAACAACGTGCACGTCTTGAAAAATTCTTGGGTGGTATCGAAGATATGCCTCGCATTCCAGATGTAATCTACATCGTTGACCCACACAAAGAACAAATCGCTGTTAAAGAAGCTAAAAAACTTGGTATCCCAGTTGTAGCGATGGTTGATACAAACGCTGATCCAGATGAGATCGATGTAATCATCCCAGCTAACGATGACGCTATCCGTGCCGTTAAATTGATCACTTCAAAAATGGCTGATGCTATCATCGAAGGTAACCAAGGTGAAGATGCTTCTGCAGATTTCCAAGAAGCAGCTGCAGCTGATTCAATCGAAGAAATCGTTGAAGTTGTCGAAGGTGACAACAACTAATCTTTAAGATTGGTTTGGGCTCGATGCCCACTAAAGATACGACAAACACCTAAGGGGCGGGGCTCAGCCCTGCCCCTTAGTTTGATAAAATAAATTTGGAGAAAAACAAAATGGCAGAAATTACAGCTAAACTTGTTAAAGAATTGCGTGAAAAATCTGGTGCTGGTGTCATGGACGCTAAAAAAGCATTGGTTGAAGTTGAAGGTGATATCGAAAAAGCGATTGAATTGCTTCGCGAAAAAGGTATGGCTAAAGCAGCTAAGAAAGCTGACCGTGTTGCAGCTGAAGGTTTGACTGGTGTTTACGTTAACGGTAACGTTGCAGCAGTTGTTGAAGTTAATGCTGAAACTGACTTCGTTGCGAAGAACGCTCAATTCGTTGAGTTGGTAAACGAAACAGCTAAAGTAATTGCTGAAGGTAAACCAGCTAACAACGAAGAAGCACTTGCATTGACTATGCCTTCAGGTGAAACTCTTGAAGCTGCATACGTAACTGCTACAGCTACTATCGGTGAAAAGATTTCATTCCGTCGTTTTGCAGTTGTTGAGAAAACTGATGCACAACACTTCGGAGCTTACCAACACAACGGTGGACGTATCGGTGTTGTTTCAGTTATCGAAGGTGGAGATGACGCTCTTGCAAAACAAATCTCAATGCACATCGCAGCGATGAAACCAACTGTTCTTTCATACACTGAATTGGACGAACAATTTGTCAAAGATGAATTGGCACAACTTAACCACGCTATCGATCAAGATAACGAAAGCCGTGCTATGGTTAACAAACCAGCTCTTCCACACCTTAAATATGGTTCTAAAGCTCAATTGACTGATGCTGTTCTTGCTCAAGCTGAAGAAGATATCAAAGCTGAGTTGGCTGCTGAAGGTAAACCAGAAAAAATCTGGGATAAAATTATCCCAGGTAAAATGGACCGCTTCTTGCTTGACAACACTAAAGTTGACCAAGCATACACACTTCTTGCTCAAGTTTACATCATGGACGACAGCAAAACAGTTGAAGCTTACCTTGAATCAGTAAATGCTTCAGTAGTAGAATTCGTTCGCTTTGAAGTTGGTGAAGGTATCGAAAAAGCATCTAACGACTTTGAATCAGAAGTTGCAGCTACAATGGCAGCAGCTCTTAACAACTAATTCTAGTTGCTAGATAAAAAGAAAAGAAGTTACGTGAATGAATCGTAACTTCTTTTTTGTTGCTATTAAAAAAACGTCTGAGCATGCCCCAGACGTTGAAAAAAGTAATTAATGAGCGAAGGTATTTACACCAAGTAGAAGAGAGAGTGTTCCCATGATGATACCTGCAAGGATAACCCCAAGCATAACAGCAATAACACTGCGTTTAAAGTCCCAATCTAGGATAGATGCTGCTAGGGTACCAGTCCAAGCTCCTGTTCCTGGAAGCGGAATTCCCACAAAAAGTAGAAGGGCCCAGAAGACACCCTTATCTCCAGCAGCTTTTTCAAGTTTTTGGCCACCACTGTGACCTTTTTTAAGACACCAGGTAAAGAAGCCACCAATTAGAGGTTTATCTGCCCCCCATTCGAGGACACGGCGGGCGAAGAAGAAGATAATTGGAACTGGAATCATGTTCCCAATGACACAAAGAATTAGGGCTTGCCACCAAGGGATACCTGAGGCGATAGCAACAGGAACGGCTCCACGGAGCTCAACTAAAGGAATCATAGAGATTAAGAGTGCAATGATGTATTTCATGAGTAACCTTTCATAGGGAAATAAATAAGAGATATGAACTTTATCAAGAGTGATAAGACTAATACTACTGCGAAAGTGCTAAAAAGTACTTATTGGATTAGGTGGGTCTCAGCCTGTTAAAGTGGATAGAAAATTTGAATCAAACACCTTAAGTTACCTAATATTTTAGTCTTATTTATTGTATCTTATATGGTCTCTAATGACAACTTTAAAAAGCTTTTTGAAGGTATAGTTTCCCATGTGCTGACATTTTTGGTATAATAATAGTCAGTTATAGTCAAATTAGACTGGAGGAATTAAGATGGCAAGAAATACATCAGATAGTATAGAAGAATATATTAAAGAATTGCTGGGCCAGTCTGGAATTGCTGAGATTCAACGCTCGAACTTAGCAGATACTTTTCAAGTTGTACCGAGTCAGATTAATTATGTTATTAAGACCCGCTTTACAGAAAGTCGTGGTTATATTGTTGAGAGTAAGCGTGGAGGTGGCGGTTATATTCGTATCGTCAAAGTCAGATTCTCTGATAAGCACCACATGATTAATGATTTGCTTCAGAACTTAGCGGATCAGCTCAGCGAGCAGGTATTTACAGACTTGATCCAGTTGCTTTTTGATGAAAAAATCATCACAGAACGTGAAGGAAATTTGATTTTAGCAACTGCTAGTGATGATATTTTAGGCGCAGATGCGGCTGCTATTCGTTCGCGTATTCTACGCTCGCTATTACTTAGATTGGATAGAAAAGGAAATTAGATGACGACATATTCAAGAAAAATGCAGGCCATTTTCCATCGTGCGCAGCTTGAGGCAGAGCGTTTTGGAAGTCCTTTTCTGGAGACTTGGCATGTGCTTCTGGCTATGGTTGAGGTTCCAGGATCTGTAGCCTACCTAACATTTACTGATTTTGAGGACCGTATTCGTGCGGAAGAGATTGAGACAGCCGCTGTACTAGCGATGGAGAAAAGTCCAAAAGACTTGTCTGAATCAGATATTATCGATTTACGTGCACAGTCACATGCTTTAGAGGCTATGTTGCAAGAGGCAGAGGGAATTGCTGGTGTGACTGGTGCTGTAGAGGTAGGGTCTGAACATGTATTGATGGCCTTTCTCCTTCATAAAGATTTGATGGTTTGTCGTCTCCTTGAAGTTGCTGGTTTTCAATATAAGGATGACAGCGATAAGCCTCGCATTATCGATTTACGACGTTCTTTGGAGCGTTATGCAGGTCTTAGTAAGCAAGATTTGAAGGCCATTCATGACCTTCGTAAGCCTAAAAAATCAAAGACATCAGGAAATTTTGCTAATATGATGCAGCCTCCTCAATCTTCTACTGGGGAGTTGGCAGATTATACCAAGGACTTAACGGCAGTGGCCGAGTCAGGTGCTCTTGATCCTGTTATTGGACGTGAGAAAGAGATTTCACGCATGATTCAGGTTTTGAGTCGTAAAACGAAGAATAACCCAGTTCTTGTAGGTGAAGCAGGTGTTGGTAAGACGGCACTTGCGCTTGGCTTGGCACAGCGTATTGCTTCAGGCGAAGTACCTTTTGAGTTGGCTGATATGCGTATCTTAGAGCTTGATATGATGAGTGTGGTTGCAGGAACACGTTTCCGTGGCGATTTCGAAGAGCGTATGAATCAAATCATTGATGAGATTGAAGCTGATGGAAAAATCATTCTCTTTATTGACGAATTGCATACGATTATTGGTTCTGGTTCAGGTATTGATAGTACCTTAGATGCGGCAAATATTTTGAAACCTGCTCTAGCACGTGGAACTCTTCATATGGTTGGAGCAACAACTCAAGCTGAGTACCAGAAGCAAATTGAAAAAGATGCAGCTCTTTCTCGTCGTTTTGCTAAGATTACAATTGAGGAGCCAAGTGTAGCTGAGGCGATTGATATTCTAAAAGGCCTACGTTCGTCTTATGAAGACTATCATCGTGTAACGATTACTGATGAAGCGGTTGAGACAGCGGTCAAGGCGGCGCATCGTTATTTGACGAGTAAAAACTTACCTGACTCTGCCATTGACCTTTTAGATGAAGCGAGTGCAACTGTTCAAGGTCGTATTAAAAAAGAAGCCAAACGTGAGATAACGCCCTTGGATGAAGCGCTTCTATCTGGTGATATGAAGTCTGCTGTTAAACAATATAAGGCTAGCCAAAAAGCAAAATTACCAAAACCTGCCTTGGTAGATGCGGATCAGATTATGCAAACCCTTAGTCGTCTATCAGGTATCCCTGTTGAGAAGATGACTCAGGCAGATAGCAAGCGTTATTTGAATCTGGAAGCAGAGCTTCACAAACGTGTTATTGGTCAAGACGAAGCAGTTTCAGCGATTAGTCGTGCTATTCGTCGTAACCAGTCAGGTATTCGTACTGGAAAACGTCCGATCGGTTCCTTCATGTTCCTTGGGCCTACTGGTGTTGGTAAGACAGAATTGGCCAAGGCATTGGCGGAAGTTCTCTTTGATGATGAGTCAGCTTTGCTTCGCTTTGACATGTCAGAATACATGGAAAAATTTGCGGCTAGCCGACTTAACGGTGCTCCTCCAGGTTATGTTGGCTATGATGAGGGCGGTGAGTTAACAGAAAAAGTTCGTAATAAGCCTTACTCAGTTCTTCTCTTTGACGAGGTGGAAAAGGCTCACCCAGATATTTTCAATATTCTCTTACAGGTTTTGGATGACGGTGTCTTGACGGATAGTCGAGGTCGTAAAGTTGACTTCTCAAATACCATTATCATTATGACTTCGAACTTGGGAGCGACTGCTCTTCGTGATGATAAGACCGTTGGTTTTGGAGTCCAAGACATTTCTCATAATCACCAAGCTATGCAGTCACGTATCATGGAAGAACTTAAGAAGGCCTACCGCCCAGAGTTTATCAACCGTATTGATGAGAAGGTTGTTTTCCATAGTCTAGAGGAAGAGCAACTTCGTGAGATTGTCAAGATTATGGTGAAACCGTTGGTATCAGCTTTGGCTGAAAAAGGGATTGACTTGAAATTCCAACCAGCTGCCCTTAAGCATTTAGCTAAAGATGGCTATGATGTTGAGATGGGTGCTCGTCCATTACGTCGTACGATTCAAACTCAAGTGGAGGACAAGTTATCTGAGCTCTTACTAGGTGGCCAAGTGGTTAGTGGACAAACCCTTAAGATCGGCTGCTCGAAAGATAAATTAACCTTTACAGTAGTGTAAAAATCAAACAAAAAGACAGATTACAGGTGTAGTTTGTCTTTTTTGTGTCAATAGGAGTCAAGATAGAGTCAATCTTTCTGTAAAGTTGGGGTAAAAGAAAAAGCCGAGCAAAGCTCGACTGTAATGATTAGAGTTTTTCGTTGACAAAGTTGACAAAGTGATTCCACCAGACCTTGAGGAAGAAGCTTTTCTTAACTTCTTTACCAGCAACCAGTTCTATGCTAGGCATACCTTGGTCAGGTAAGTAACCTTCTCCTACAAGTGACTTATCTTCAAAGGTAGCCGTTCCAACCTTGTCACTTGAGCTGACAGGGGCTTGAACTTGATTGGTAGTGACTTTAATATGTTTACTATTGTTAGCATCTATTTTTTGGATGATATTAAAGTCAGACTTAGCAACAGCAGTGACTTGCTTAGATTTACCATCAATAACATGGGCTTGACTTTTACCGATGGCTTGTCCTTTTTTGGCAATGGTCTTGCTTTCCCAATGATAGACAACGTAGTTAAGTAGGTCATTTGTTGCAGTGAAACGGGCGTAGTCATCAGTATCGGTATTATCAGCATTCATAATGACTGTGATAATGCTCATGCCACTTTCATTTGAGTGGGCCACGAAGGAAGCACCGGCTAAATCAGTGGTTCCCGTTTTTAGGCCATCCACCCCTTTACGGTAACTAGGTTGTCCCTTAAGCATATAGTTGAAGGTTTTAAGTTTGTTGACACCATCAAAATCAGCTTCAGTTTTTTTAGTGATGTCGAGAATTTCAGGATATTCTTTCACCACGTGTTGTGCAATGATAGCAACATCTTTAGCACTCATGGTATTTTCTTCGTCTGATTTAGAGCCTGGATAGATATTGTCACCTAAGTAAGAATTATTGAGACCAGAGGCATTGACAATCTTGGCATCAGTGATACCCCAATCTTTAAGTTGGGCTTTCATCATGTCGACAAACTTACTTTCGGTTCCTCCGATTTCCTCGGCTAGAGCAATAGATGCACTGTTGGCACTGGAAATAAGAGTTGCGTCAAGAAGTTGTTTGACAGTGTATTTGCGGGCGTCTAGTGGAATATTAGATACTCCGGCACTGACAGTTAGTTCAAATGGGTAGTCAGAAATGTCAACTTTGCTGTTCCATTTGAGGTCTCCCTGGTCTACCGCTTTATAAACCATATAGGCTGTTAGAAGCTTGGTAATAGAGCCAATCCCCGTAGAGGTGGTTGCATCTTTTTCGTATAAAATTTTGCCAGTATTAGCTTCGACAGCGATGGCATGTTTGGCTGCGGCATCATATCCTTTTTTCTTATCTGCTGCAAAAGCAGGGGCTACGCTTCCCAGACAGAGTAAGAAGGTCATCATAAGCGTAATCAGTTTTTTCATGGTTTGTTCCTTCATGTGTTTTGAATATTTATTATACCACATTTTGAGAGGAACATAAGGTGTAGAGAAGGGGCGTTTACTAACAGGACTAATTTTGAAGGCAAGATAAAACTACCTTTGGATATCTAAAAGGTAGTTTTGTGTTTACTTATTTCCTGTAAAGAAATTAACGATATGGTTCCACCAAACTTTTAAGAAGAAACTTTTCTTGATAGATTGGTTGGCTGTTACCGAAATTTGAGGCGGATCAGAGATGTAACCTGTTCCTACGAGATTCTTATCATCAAAGGTTGCTGTTCCAATAGTGTCACCTTTTTTGATAGGTGCTGTTATGGTTTTTGCTTTGATTTTAACAGCATCATTTTTGCTGTTTATTTTTTGAATGACTGTAAGGTCTGACTCGAGCTTAGCAGAGATGGTTTGACGGTCTCCATCGGCTACCTTAATATCATTTTTCTTGACGATTTGTCCTTTGGTGTTGAGGGTTTTGATTTCCCAGTTTTGAGTCACATAATCTAGCAACTCATTTGTGGCTGTGAATCGAGCAGCTTCATCCTCTCCGCCATTGTCCGCATTCATAACAACTGTAATCAAACTCATGCCATTTTCATTGGAGTGGGCTACAAAGGATGCCCCTGCAAGTTCGGTTGTTCCCGTCTTGAGTCCATCAACGCCTTCACGGTAGTTGTCTTGCCCCTCCAACATGTAGTTGTGCGTCGTTAATTTGTTGTCACCTTCGAAGTCAGTTTCGGTTTGCTTGGTGATTTCAAGTACCTGAGGATAGTCTTTGATGAGGTGGTCCGCAATAATTGCAACATCTAGGGCGCTCATTGTATTCTCGTCATCTGGTTTTGAGCCAGGATAGCGGTTATCCCCAAGGTATTTATTGTTTAGGCCAGAAGCGTTAAATAATTTAGCATCTGTAATGCCCCACTCTTTAAGTTGGGCTGTCATAGTGTCAACAAATGCACTCTCTGATCCTGAGATTTTTTCAGCTAGAGCAATAGCAGCACTGTTAGCGCTAGAAATGAGGGTGGCATCTAGGAGCTGTTTAACAGTGTATTTTCGGGAATCTAGTGGGACATTTGAAACTTCTGAATCAACGGTTAAGTTGAAAGGATAGTCTGAAATATCTACTTCAGTGTCCCAGGTAATTTTTCCTTGGTCAACTGCTTTATAGACCATGTAGGCTGTTAGGATTTTAGTCATTGAAGCCACACCATCAGGAGTAGTGGCGTCCTTTTCATAGAGGACTTTCCCTGTAGTTGCTTCGATAGCAATCGCATGTTTAGCGGAAACATTGAAGTTATCTGTCTGTTCTTGTGCTAGAGCAGGTGTTGCTAGGCCTAGTAAGATTAAGGCAATCATAATGATGTGTTGTAATTTTTTCATAGTCATTCCTTTGTCTCTCATAAGTGTTTATTATATCACAAAACGACTTAAATATCTGAGAGAAAGGGAGACTTGGGTGCTAACTTATGCTGGAGCTCTGCCATTTTTGACTATATTATGGTAAAATGAAAGTTATATCAAATGAATGACATAAAGTTGACCGGTTCGTTTTTGTAAGGGCCGGTCATGGATAAAAAGAGGGATCAAACATGGCTAAACAAACTTTTGAGATGACCTTTGCAGGACGCCCGCTTGTCGTTGAAGTTGGGCAGGTAGCCAAGCAGGCTAATGGTGCTGTCGTCGTGCGTTATGGAGATACAACTGTATTATCAACAGCTGTTATGTCTAAAAAGATGGCAACGGCAGATTTCTTTCCTTTACAGGTTAATTACGAGGAAAAAATGTATGCAGCTGGCAAGTTCCCGGGGGGCTTTAACAAGCGTGAGGGTCGCCCTTCAACAGATGCCACTTTGACTGCTCGCCTCATTGATCGTCCTATTCGTCCTATGTTTGCGGAGGGCTTTCGTAACGAAGTTCAGGTCATTAACACGGTCCTCTCTTATGATGAGAATGCTAGTGCTCCGATGGCGGCTATGTTTGGGAGTTCTTTAGCCCTTTCTATCTCTGATATTCCTTTCAATGGTCCAATTGCTGGGGTTCAAGTGGCCTATGCTGCAGAAGATTTCATCATCAACCCAAGTGCAGCGGATAAGGAAGTTTCACTTTTAGATTTGACAGTGGCAGGTACCAAGGAAGCTATCAATATGGTAGAGTCAGGTGCTCAGGAATTGTCTGAGGATATTATGTTGCAAGCACTCTTGAAGGGACATGAGGCTATTCAAGAGTTGGTTGATTTCCAAAATTATATCGTTGCAGCTGTTGGTAAGGAAAAGGCTGAGGTTGAACTTCTACAAGTTGATGCTGATTTAAAAGTCGAAATCGAAACAGCTTATTATGATCAATTAGCTAAGGCTGTTCAGGTGGAAGAAAAACTGGCGCGTGAAGCAGCAACCCAGGCTGTAAAAGAAGAGGTCCTCGCCTCTTATCAAGAACGCTTTGCAGAAGATGAAGATAAGGAAACTATTCTGCGTGATGTAGCAGAAATCCTTGAGCAGATGGAACATGCTGAAGTGCGCCGTTTGATTACAGAAGACAAGGTTCGTCCAGATGGCCGTCGTGTGGATGAAATCCGTCCTTTGGACGCAGAGATTGACTTTCTTCCTAAGGTTCATGGTTCAGGTCTCTTTACACGTGGTCAAACTCAAGCCTTGTCAGTTTTGACTTTGGCACCTATGAGTGATACACAACTTGTTGATGGTTTGGATCCAGAGTATAAGAAACGTTTCCTACACCACTATAATTTCCCTCAGTATTCAGTGGGTGAGACAGGGCGTTATGGTGCACCAGGACGACGTGAAATAGGTCACGGAGCCTTAGGTGAACGTGCCCTTGCTCAGGTTCTTCCAAGTGTTGAAGAGTTCCCTTATGCTATCCGTTTGGTAGCAGAAGTCTTGGAGTCAAATGGTTCTTCCTCACAAGCCTCTATTTGTGCAGGAACCTTGGCTCTTATGGCTGGTGGTGTACCGATTAAGGCGCCTGTTGCAGGGATAGCCATGGGGCTTATCTCAGATGGTACTAACTACACTGTCCTGACTGATATTCAAGGTTTAGAAGACCATTTTGGAGATATGGACTTTAAAGTAGCTGGTACACGTCAAGGAATTACAGCTCTTCAGATGGATATTAAGATTTCAGGCATTACACCTGCCATTCTCGAAGAGGCTTTGGCTCAAGCCAAGGTAGCTCGTTTTGAGATTCTTGACGTTATTGAGTCAGCAATCGCTGAGCCACGTCCAGAATTGGCACCAACAGCGCCTAAGATTGACAGTATTCAGATTCCTGTTGACAAGATTAAGGTTGTCATCGGTAAAGGTGGCGAAACGATTGACAAGATTATCGCTGAGACTGGTGTCACTATCGATATCGATGAAGAAGGTCTTGTTCAGATTTTCTCTAGTGATCAGGATGCCATTAACCGTGCTAAAGCTATCATCTCCGATCTTGTACGTGAAGCTAAGGTTGGAGAGGTTTACACTGTACCAGTTGTGCGTATTGAAAAGTTCGGTGCCTTTGTTCACCTCTTTAATAAGACAGATGCTCTTGTCCACATCTCAGAACTAGCTTGGGAACGCACTGAGCGTGTCGAAGATGTGGTTAAGGTTGGGGATATGGTAACTGTTAAAATTATCAAGATCGATGAAAAAGGACGTATCGATGCCTCAATCAAGACCTTGCTCCCTAAGCCTGAAAAGATTGAGGACGTGGAAAATAAAGGAGAGCATCGTCACCGCCGTCGTTCTCATCACAAACCACGCCACCATAATGAAAATGGTGAAGTACCGAAAAATCCTGATAAATCAGAAACGAAAGAACAGATAGAAGAATGACAGAAAATCAAGAATTGCAAGCTTTTGATGAAACTCTAAAAGAATTTTTAAAGGAACCAGACCACTTTTTGACCAATTTGGCTTTGGATAATCACTTACAACGTACTCCCGTCTTGGCTGCCCAAGACCTCTACGCAGTTGAAGTGGAAGGCAAGAAGGTTGTTCCTGTCTTCACTAGTGAACAGGACTTACAATCTTTCAAAGCTACTCAAGAGAGTGCTCGAGAACAGACTTGGATAGAACGTTCAAGCTTAGATATCCTAACACAACTGGTTCAGGCAGAGCTTTTTGGTATTGCTTTCAATTTAAAAGAGGATGGTGATTTCTCAAATACCACTCTGTTTGCAAGCAGTGAACTTATCCAGTTTATCAACTATTTCACTCAGACGCTCAATAACCTTTTGGGTGAGGAAAATCAAAAGGCGGATCCTGAAGATAAGATTTATCTTGTCCCAGCCTTCATTCACAAACGCGAGGAAGATGGTCAGGATGACCGTCTCTTTGCGACCATGTCGAATGCAGAGGGACAGAGTTATGTGCCTGTGTTTACGAACTTAACGAGCTTTGCAAAATGGTACGGTAACGAAACTTTTGGCCTACCTTTCCGTAAGGCTAAAGGGACGATTTTACAATGGCCACTGTCAGAAATTTACCAGCCTTCAACAGGTGAAAATGAGTTGGATAAGGTTCAAGGTATTGTCATCAATCCGTTTGATGAGCAGCCTGAGTTAGTCGACTGGTCTTATTTTGAAGGGGATAGCGAGTAGACCTAGTGTTCACAGCTCTTCACTTTAAAGAATAGTAGGGCCACAACAAACAATAATAGCAATAATGATGTAAGGAGTGACCTAAATGGGTTGGTGGAAAGAAAGTATTGATATAGTAAAGAAAAATGACCCAGCAGCTCGGACGAGTCTGGAGGTTCTTTTAACCTACCCTGGATTAAAAGCCTTGGCTGCTCATCGTATCTCACATTTTCTCTGGCGCCACCATTGTCGACTCTTAGCGCGTATGCATAGTCAGTTTTGGCGCTTCTGGACTCAAATCGAGATTCACCCAGGGGCTCAGATTGCTGAAGGTGTTTTCATTGACCATGGCTCAGGCCTTGTCATTGGTGAGACAGCTGTTGTGGAGAAGGGTGCTATGCTTTACCACGGTGTCACTTTAGGTGGTACTGGTAAAGATGTCGGAAAACGTCACCCAACCGTTCGTGAGGGTGCCTTGGTTTCAGCCCATGCTCAGGTCATAGGCCCTATTGAGATTGGAAAGAACTCTAAGGTCGGTGCGGCAGCTGTGGTTGTTGCGGATGTCCCAGAAGATGTTACAGTCGTTGGTGTTCCTGCTAAGGTTGTGCGTGTTCATGGTCAAAAGGACGAAGAAGTTATCCACGATATTGAAGAAGGACGTGAATACTATAGCGAAAAACTAGAAGACCTTCTAAAAGCAGCTAGCTTCCACTCATCACGCCTATAAGGAAAGGAAACGATGAAACTCTTTAGTTCAAAGGTGACTCGATTGACGGTCGTGGGCCCTCTTGCCCTTGTTTACATTGCTTTACATAGAGCAGACTATAGCATGGCAGCCTTGTGGTTTTGCATTGCTCTTTTATGGGGTGGTCTTGTTTTTAAGCAACGTCACAAGTAATACTTGAGTTATGAAAAATTTATTCAAAAACAATCCTTTTTTGGTCTTCTATATAGTTGGGAGTTTCCTTTCAGCTATGTCTCTCTTGGCTCAAGGTCAGCTAGTTGCGGCTATATGGATTATCATTCTTGTGATACTCTTGTGTTTATACCTAAACCATATCAAGGATAAAAAATAGTTTCCAGTTAATTGAAAGGAATCTCTAGTGATTAAAATTTATGATACGATGACGCGTTCGCTCCGTGATTTTGTACCTTTGACAGAAAATGTTGTCAATATGTATGTCTGCGGACCAACAGTTTACAATTATATTCATATCGGAAATGCCCGTTCAGCAGTAGCTTTTGATACTATTCGTCGTTATTTTGAGTATTGTGGCTACACAGTCAACTATATTTCTAACTTTACGGATGTAGATGATAAGATCATCAAGGCAGCCAATGAAGCTGGTATTTCAACTAAAGAATTGTCGGATAAGTTTATCGCAGCTTTTATGGAAGATACTGCACAGCTTGGCATTAAACCAGCGACACAAAATCCTCGTGTTATTAACTACATGGATGAAATCATTGCATTTGTGTCAACCTTGGTTGACAAAGGATTCGCCTATGTCTCTGAAGGTGATGTTTACTTCCGAGTAGCTAAGTCAAACAACTATGCTAAATTAGCTAACAAGACTTTGGAAGATCTTGAAATTGGTGCAAGCGGACGTACGGATGCTGAAACAGAACGTAAGGAGAATCCTCTGGATTTTGCCCTTTGGAAAGCTGCCAAAGAGGGAGAAGTTTCTTGGGACAGCCCGTGGGGACCTGGTCGTCCTGGTTGGCACATCGAATGTTCAGTTATGGCGACTGAAATCCTTGGAGATACCATTGACATCCATGGTGGAGGGGCAGACCTTGAGTTTCCACACCATACCAATGAAATTGCTCAATCAGAAGCCAAAACTGGCAAGACCTTCGCCAACTACTGGATGCACAACGGTTTTGTCAATGTGGACAATGAGAAAATGTCAAAATCCTTAGGTAACTTTGTAACGGTTCATGATATGCTTAAGACAGTCGATGGTCAAGTGCTTCGCTTCTTCCTAGCAACACAACAGTACCGTAAGCCAATTAACTTTACTGAAAAAGCTATTCATGATGCTGAAGTCAATCTTAAGTATTTGAAAAACACCCACAGTCTTCCCTTGACAGATCAGGTGAATCAAGATGAGTTGCAAACTTATCTTGAAGCCTTCCAAGAAGCTATGGATGATGACTTTAATACAGCGAATGGTGTGACTGTTCTGTTTGACATGGCCAAATGGATTAATTCAGGCAATTATGACCAAACCGTTAAGGATGCTTTTGAAAAAATGCTCCAAGTCTTCGGTATTGTTTTCGAAGAAGAAGTTCTTGATGAAGATATCGAAAAACTCATTGAAGAGCGTCAAGCAGCGCGGGCCAACAAAGACTTTGCGACAGCAGACCGCATTCGCGATGAATTAGTTGCTCAAGGTATCAAACTTCTTGATACCAAGGATGGTGTGAGGTGGACACGTGACTAAACACCTTGATGTCAACCTTATTAATGGTATTGCTCTCGCTTTTGAGGGAGATGCTGTTTATTCCTTGTACATTCGCCGTCACCTGATTTTTCAAGGTCAGACCAAGCCAAATCAATTGCACCGTCTAGCTACACGCTATGTGTCGGCAAAGGCGCAAGCTAGTCTCATTGAAAAAATGCTAGAGCAAGAGCTTTTGACTGAAAAAGAGCTAGATATCTATAAACGAGGTCGTAATGCGAATAGCCATACCAAGGCTAAAAATACAGATGTCATTACCTACAAAATGTCAACAGGCTTCGAAGCAGTCATGGGCTATCTTCATATGACCGAGGATATTGCTCGCTTAGAGGAACTTATTGATTGGTGTATTGACGAAGTTGAAAAAGAAATCTAAAAATTCTGCCGAGAGCAGGATTTTTTGTTATTTAAAGGCTATAAAAATTGTGACAATTAGTTGAAGCTTCAAAATTTAGATTATTTGATAATCAAAGTAATTCAGCGATTTGACAATAAAAATTAAGATGAAACTAATATTTAGTACCTTGAAAATGAGAAAGTTAAGGGATGTCTAACACGTGTAAAACCCCGATATTATAGCTTTTTTAATAAAACTAATTTGACAGAAAGTAAAAAAAAAGTCTATAATATTAATAAATGAGGCCATCTAAAAATGAGGAGGTGAATGGAAATAGCTAAGAAAAAAGTTTTCTATACAACTTTTGCTGCTTTGATTTTATCTAGCTTTACGCTTCAAACAGGTAAAGCAGATGAAGTTCAGGTAAAATCTGATGAAGCTAAAATAGATTATGTTAATAGTGAGGCACCGACTCCAGTTGCTCCTCAAGCTGATCTTTCATCGGTAGGAGCTAAGGCAGAGCCAGCGAGTCAAGTAAGTTCAGTAGTGACCTCAACGTCACTGATGGTTGTCTCTTCAAGTGAGACAGATGAGGGGCTTCTTGAGGTACATTCTCAAGTTAATATCGTGGAGACTAGCGTTTCTACGACTTCATCTCATTCAGAAGAGGCTCGTGCCCAAGCTTTTGGTGAGGATCGATCAGTAGCGGCGTCTGAACGAGGAGATGCAAACTCAACATCTGATTCTGAACAAGCAAAACCAAATATTGTGCTTACTTATGATAAGTCTCGTGAGGCTACAGCGACTGCAGAGTCACAAGCTGTGACTTCAATGTATAAGAGTGAAAGTACACTATATACATCCGAACTTGCTGGAAATACACATGATGTTATTGAAAAATCAGAGTATTCTTCATTGGATTCTCATAAGACATCTGTAAGTGCAACTCCTACTAGCCAAGCTATTGCAACTTCTGAAGTCGCTTCTGAGTCTGCAAGCACTGCTAGCTCTCTTGCATCTACGGCTCCAGAAACGAGTCAGTTAAATAATAATTCAGAAGATAGCTTAACTGTCCTCACGATTGGTTGGAAAGATTCATCATCAACTTCTGAGGTCTTTGAAACTTCTGAAGTGGTTTCTATGTTGCAAAGTGAGAGTTTGACCTATTCGTCAGAGGTAACCTTTACGGATGGACTTATCTCAGAAATCTTAGCGACTCCAATCACTTCTGAAGTATACACCGTTGTACCAAAACGAGATAGTACTGGAGCGCTTCTTGAAGATCAATCTGCTGTTACAGGGAATACAGACATTCTTTATTTAGCACGTGGTGAAATCTTTAACGTCAATTTTGATGTTAACAAGATGGAAGGTAAGAAGATTAAGGGCCTTAATCTAGTCCTTGATGGCAAACAAATTCATCATAGCTACTTTGTTGAAGGAACTCTGGATGAAGTCAATGCTGGTTTGAGTGCCTACCATTTAGCAGAACAAACGACTGGTATTCATAAAATGACCTTTGAGTTGATTGATACGAATAACAATATTCATTACCTGACACAGACTTTTAGCGTCTTCAATGAAGGCGAGCGTCCAGTGACACCTGATAGTTACCGTAGGAATCAGTATTCATCAACGACAACAACGACTGTACCGGTTACTTATAATACCAGTGCAAATAACTATACTGAGACCGCCAATCATATACAAGCTACGGCTGTTAATGAGTTGGCTGAGACAACTAGAGCGTTAACACAGCAATTAGCAGAACAAATTGCTGAGGTTTTGAGTGGTTGGTCTTCAGCGATTTCTGGAAATAATTCAACAAGCACAGGTTCAATTGATATCTTCCAAGCGGCAGGTAAAACCATTACTCAAGCTGCGAGAAAGATTGCAGAATCAATCTCAGATCCAGATACAATTGGTAAGCAAGCTTTGGCTGCTGCAACTGTTGTTCTCGTTCTTCTAGTGCTTTACTTAGCAGCAATTACATTTATTTAACATGCTTTGCCCTCGTAAGAGGGCTTTTTTTATGATAGAATTAGCTTATGAAAACAACTAAAGAATCAAGTCTAGACATTGTTTACGGTGTGCACGCCGTAACAGAGAGTCTAGAAGCAAATACTGGTAATAAACTCTATATTCAAGATGATCTTCGAGGTAAAAATGTTGATGCCATTAAGGCCTTGGCAGCTGAAAAGAAGGTTTCCATCTCTTGGACACCTAAGAAAACCTTGTCTGATATGACAGGTGGGGCTGTGCATCAAGGTTTTGTTCTTCGTGTGTCAGAGTTCGCTTATTCTGAGCTCTCAGTTATTATGGATAAGGCTGAACAAGAGGAGAATCCTTTAGTCCTCATTTTAGATGGACTTAACGACCCTCATAACTTTGGTTCTATCCTACGTACAGCTGATGCTACTCAGGTGACAGGAGTTATTATTCCTAAGCATCGTGCTGTGGGGGTAACACCTGTCGTTGCCAAGACATCAACAGGGGCCGTGGAGCATATTCCCATTGCCCGAGTGACTAATCTTAGCCAAACTCTTGATAAGCTTAAAGAAGCAGGCTTCTGGGTGTTTGGAACGGATATGGATGGGACCCCATCTCATAAATGGAATACAGCTGGAAAGGTTGCCCTTATCATTGGTAATGAAGGTAAGGGAATCTCTGCTAACATCAAGAAACAAGTGGATGAGATGATTACTATACCCATGAGTGGTCATGTGCAGAGCCTTAATGCCAGTGTGGCAGCAGCAGTTCTCATGTATGAAGTTTATCGAAACCGATTGTAACTATGAAAAAAAGAATACTTCTAGTTGATGGTTATAATATGATTGCCTTTTGGCAAGAAACCCGTCAACTCTTTAAGACCAATCAGCTTGATGAAGCTCGTGAAACATTGCTTCGTAAGCTCAATCATTATGCTAACTTTGAACATATTGATATTATCTGTGTGTTTGATGCCCAGTTTGTTCCAGGAAGTCGTCAGCGTTATGATCAGTATCGTATCAGTGTTATTTTTACTGAGGAAGATGAGACAGCAGATAGCTATATTGAGCGCGCAGCGGCTGAGATGAATACTGTTCAAAATTTAGTTGAAGTAGCAACTAGTGACTTAAATGAACAGTGGGCTATCTTTTCACAAGGAGCTTTGCGTGTTTCGGCGCGTGAGTTGCAAGAGCGTGTCAATACTGTTAAGTCTGACTTAGACAAGATGTCGGCACATATTGACTTAAAGACACCAAAACTACGTCCATGGGACGATGCACAATTAGGGAAATTACAGGACCTTTTAAATGAAATAGAATAGAGGGACATATGACATTTAACATTTTGACAGATTCCACAGCAGATCTAGATGAAAAATGGGCTCAGGAGAATAAGGTAGAGCTCGTTGGTTTGACCATCACGCTTGATGATATTGCCTATGAGACCGTTGGTCCTAACCGTTTAACGAGTGACCGTCTCTTAGAACGTATGCAAGAAGGCAGTCAGCCCACCACAAGCCAGGTGAATGTTGGTCAATTTGAAGAGGTTTTTCGTCGTCATGCTAAAAATGGTGATGCTCTTCTCTATATTGCCTTCTCATCAGTGCTTTCAGGTACTTATCAAAGTGCTGTTATGGCGCGTGACATGATTTTGGATGAATACCCAGAAGCTGTCATTGAGATTGTAGATACTCTAGCGGCAGCAGGTGGGGAAGGTTATCTCTCTATCTTGGCGGCAGAAGCTCGTGACCAAGGTAAGAGCTTATCTGAAACGAAAGCTATGATTGAGGACATTCTGCCACGTTTACGGACTTATTTCTTAGTTGATGATCTCTACCATTTGATGCGTGGGGGTCGCCTTTCTAAGAGCTCAGCCATTATTGGTAGTTTGATTAATATCAAACCTCTCCTTTGGTTAGATGCTTCAGGCAAGTTGGTTCCTCTGGCCAAGATTCGTGGACGTAAAAAAGCTATTAAAGAAATGGTCCTACAAGCTACTCAGGATATTGGACATAGCACAGCAATTGTCGCTTATGCCAATGATATTGAAGCTGCGGAGAATCTAAAACAGGACTTGTTAGCAGTTGACGGCATTGAGCAAGTTCTCATTATGCCACTTGGGCCAGTCATCTCTACCCACGTCGGACCAGATACCTTGGCCGTCTTCACGATTGGTAAAGAAGCTAGATAGAAAAGTGTCAGATAGGATTTCCTATCTGATTTTTTGTTTTCTGAAATGATAGATTAATAGAATATAAAAAGATAATCTATACAAAATGAATGATATATTTGACATAACGTAAAATAATGCTATAATGAATCTAGAAAATGGAGGAAACAAAATGAAGAAGTCAAAGAAAAAAGTAGCTAGCACGATGGATGAACGTGCTCAGTTGATCAGCGGAGAATCTTCTGCTAGAGGTTATTGGATAGCCATGCTTGGTATGTTTGTAACGATTATGGTTGCTAGTAAGACACACTCCGTCGAATTAGTGCAGTCACTATTAATCATCACTTTCTTTGGTTCTATGTGCCTAGTATTAGTTCACAGCGTATCACGTAATGGGCATCCATGGTTGCTAGACAAAAAACATGAGAAGAAGATGCTTATAATTTCCTGGGTAATGTGTTTTTTGGGAATTTTTATATTGCTAATGGGCCTCTTAAGTCTATTTCAGTCGTTTAAGATAGGGAAGAATCTTATGAGTAGTGTAGCATTTTTGACATTGGGTTTGACCCTTATTTGTGACTGCTGGGTTATTATTAAAAGAATCAAGAAGAACCGTCTGGAAGAACAGGAAGACGAAGAGTAGGTTTTTTAAATGAAAAATTTAAAAATGAAGTCAGCGCGTGTAGCAAAGGATCTCACTCAACAGGGGTTGGCAGATGCTATAGGAGTCTCTCGTCAGACTATCTCAGCTATTGAAAAGGGAGACTACAACCCGACTATAAATCTGTGTATTGCTATCTGCAAAACTCTGGACAAAACTTTAGACCAGCTTTTTTGGGAATCTGAGGATTAATTTGTACCCCCTTAGAGGTTAATTAGGTATGATTTCTAGTCTTACACCTTATAAAATTAGAGACTAAAAAAATACAAAAAATAAAAGAAAAACACCTCCAAATGACTTGCCTTGGACGTGTTTTTTTGATATTATGTTAAACGGTATTGTTTACCCCATTTGAAAGGCCCCGGAACCTTCCAAATACTTTTCGATGGGAAGGAACACCCATCACTCGTAAACAAAAATCGAACTATATATAGGAGAAATCATGAACAAAACAACATTTATGGCTAAACCAGGCCAAGTTGAACGTAAATGGTATGTCGTTGACGCAACTGATGTGCCACTTGGACGTCTTTCTGCAGTAGTTGCTAGCGTACTTCGCGGAAAAAACAAACCAACTTTCACACCACACACTGATACAGGTGACTTCGTAATCGTTATCAATGCTGAAAAAGTTAAATTGACTGGTAAAAAAGCAACTGATAAGATCTACTACACTCACTCAATGTACCCAGGTGGATTGAAACAAATCTCAGCAGGTGAACTTCGTTCTAAAAATGCTGTTCGTTTGATTGAAAAATCAGTTAAAGGTATGCTTCCACACAACACTCTTGGACGCGCACAAGGTATGAAATTGAAAGTCTTCGTTGGCGGTGAGCACACTCACGCTGCACAACAACCAGAAGTACTTGATATCTCAGGACTTATCTAATTCTAAGAGGAAAGGAGCACTAATATAATGGCACAAGCACAATATGCAGGTACAGGACGCCGTAAAAACGCCGTTGCACGCGTACGTTTGGTTCCAGGTACTGGTAAAATCACAGTTAACAAAAAAGATGTAGAAGAATACATCCCACACGCAGACCTTCGTCTCGTTATCAACCAACCTTTCGCAGTTACTTCAACTGAAGGTTCATACGACGTACACGTTAACGTTGTAGGTGGTGGATACGCTGGTCAATCAGGTGCGATCCGTCACGGTATCGCTCGTGCACTTCTTCAAGTAGATCCAGACTTCCGCGATTCATTGAAACGCGCTGGACTTCTTACTCGTGATGCACGTATGGTTGAACGTAAGAAACCAGGTCTTAAGAAAGCTCGTAAAGCTAGCCAGTTCTCAAAACGTTAATTCGTTACTGGACAGCAGAGTCCAAACGAAAACACTTTGCAACTTGCAAGGTGTTTTTTTGTATGAGAATTGGCGGTGCGCAATTAGGATAGTTCTAGCGACTTTAGTCGCATAGAGATATGCTATGCATAGTTGCCCCAAGAAAATAAGCGAAGCGACATTTGATTGGATGGCAACCACTGCACTCAAAACGTTAATCAATACGATACTATCAACGTTTACAGACATTCAAGAATTTTCTCTTGGATGTCTTTTTTGTATAAAAAATAGTTGTTTTTCGGAAAGTTAGCTATTAATATTTATCAATGATAAAAATAGCATGTTTTAAGGGACTGACCCCAAAAAGTGAGAATTTAATAAAAAGACTTGACATAATTCGTTTACAATGGTAAACTTATTTTAAACATATTCGTTTACATCTGTAGACAACTAGGAGGGAAGGAGAATGAGCACAATAGAATTTAATACTTATATCACAGATGCAGAATGGGAAGTCATGCGTGTAGTTTGGGCAAATGATCGAGTAACTAGTAAAAAAGTCATTTCCGTATTGCAAGAAAAAATGGACTGGACACAATCCACTATCAAAACGATCTTAGGTCGATTAGTTGGAAAAGGCGTACTAAATACAGTGCATGAAGGTAGAAAGTTTATTTACACTGCCAATATTGAAGAGACAGAAGCCGTAAGGGATTATGCAGAAGATATTTTTAACCGTATTTGCAATAAGAAAGTCGGAAATGTAATAGGAAGCATCATTGAAGATCATGTTTTAAGCTTCGATGATATAGATCGACTAGAAAAAATATTAGAGATGAAAAAATCTTTTGCAGTAGAAGAAGTGGATTGCAATTGTCCAGAAGGACAATGCGAATGTCATTTACATCATCATTAAGCATAAGGAGGAATTTAAAATGAATAATGACAACAGATATTCGTCCCATAATCACCATGATTATGACGACATGGATAAGTTAAAACACGAGCATGGAATCACAGATGAACATGGATACCATAAGGATCAACATCAAGTACATCATGCTGGGCATGATCACAGCGGGCACAGTGGGCATAATCACAGCGGACACAGAGGGCATGCCCACCATCATCACGGAAGCTTTAAGGAACTTTTCTTAAAGTCATTGCCACTAGGAATCATTATTATGCTCTTAGTCCCTTTGCATGGATTTGAACTACCATTCCAGTTTACTTTTCCATATTCTGATATTGTAGTAGCTATTTTATCTACTATATTAATTATTTATGGTGGACGTCCATTCTATCAAGGTGCAGCTGACGAATTTAAACAAAAAGAACCTGGAATGATGGCACTCGTTTCTTTAGGTTTAAGTGTTTCATATTTATACAGTATTTATGCTGTGATCATTACCTACGTAACGGGTGAACACGTGATGGACTTTTTCTTTGAATTTGCTTCATTACTATTAATCATGCTATTAGGTCACTGGATTGAGATGAAAGCTATTGGAGAAGCAGGAGACGCACAAGCAGAATTGGCTAAGTTAGTGCCGAAAGATGCTCACGTTGTATTAGAAGACGATTCAATTGAAACACGACCAGTTGCTGACTTACAGGTAGGTGATTTAATTCGTGTTCAAGCCGGAGAAAATGTGCCAGCAGACGGGATTATCGAGCGTGGCGAATCACGTTTAAATGAAGCTCTTCTAACTGGGGAGTCAAAAGCAGTAAAAAAAGGCCCTGGCGATGAAGTAATCGGGGGCTCAACAAATGGAGAAGGGGTTCTTTATATTAAAGTGCTTGAGACAGGTGATCAATCCTTTATCTCTCAAGTACAGACTTTAATTAGCCAAGCTCAAAGTCAGCCTTCCAGGGCAGAAAATATTGCGCAAAAGGTTGCAGGGTGGCTCTTCTATATTGCTGTTATTGTCGCGCTAATTGCTTTTGTAGTGTGGATGATTATTGGAGATATCCCAACGGCAGTTATATTTACTATTACTACATTAGTTATTGCTTGTCCGCACGCATTGGGTCTGGCTATTCCATTGGTAACCGCCCGTAGCACAAGCTTAGGAGCTAGCCGTGGCTTACTAGTAAAAGACCGCCAAGCCTTAGAAATAGCTCAAGATGCAGATGTGATGATTTTAGATAAAACGGGTACTTTAACAACTGGTGAATTTAAAGTATTAGATGTAAAACTTCTTAATGACAAATATACAAAAGAGGAAATCATTGCCTTATTGGCAGGTATTGAAGGAGGATCTAGCCACCCAATTGCTCAATCAATTATAAGTTTCGCCGAGCAGCAAAATATACGTCCAGCATCTTTTGATTCGATTGATGTGATTTCCGGTTCTGGAGTAGAGGGTAAAGCAGGTGGGCACCGTTACCAATTAATCAGTCAAAAAGCCTATGGACGTAATCTTGATATGGATACTCCAAAGGGAGCAACTCTTAGTGTCTTAGTAGAAAACGATGATGCCATTGGTGCTGTAGCTTTAGGGGACGAATTAAAACCAACAAGTAAAGAGTTAATTAAAGCTCTTAAAAAGAACAATATTCGACCAATTATGGCAACAGGTGATAATGAAAAAGCGGCTCAAGGCGCGGCAGTAGATTTAGGGATTGAATATAGATCAAATCAATCTCCACAAGACAAATATGAGTTAGTTAAAACACTTAAAGATGAAGGAAAGAAAGTTATCATGGTAGGTGATGGTGTAAATGATGCTCCTTCTCTTGCCTTAGCAGATGTTGGTATAGCTATAGGTGCTGGAACTCAAGTTGCGTTGGATTCAGCTGATGTCATATTGACTCAATCCGATCCAGGAGATATTGGATCATTCATTGATTTAGCACACAAAACAACTCGTAAAATGAAACAAAACCTATTTTGGGGAGCTGGTTATAACTTTATAGCTATCCCTCTAGCTGCAGGAATTTTGGCTCCTATTGGTATCACATTAAGCCCTGCATTAGGAGCAATCCTAATGTCTGTGTCAACAGTCATCGTCGCCATTAATGCTATGTTATTACGTTTAGATCCAAAAAATAACGGTTAACAGATTGAATGATGGAAACTCCTTAAAGTATCAAGATACAATAGTTTTACAGGAGAAAAAGAGATGTAAGTAATGGCTCTTTGTAAAATCGTGTTGGTAGAAGTAGACGATTTTTCTACCAACACGATTTTTAATTTATTATAGAACTGATTTCTGTTAAAATCCTAAAAGCCACCTATTTCGACAGTTTTATAGCTTGTTATTCTATTTTCTTGACAATAATACCACCGTCTCCACACGTTTTTTAACCATAAAAAGACACCTCCATGAGCATTTGATTATATTGTACCAAATCCAACTTGGAGGTGTTTTTATTTAATTCTCATTTACGGGGGTCAGTGCCAATTAAAATTGCGTATTTTTTATTTAAAATGTATTAGAATTAAATTCATATAAAATATGCACGAAAAATAAATCAAAATTAAAAAGTACAAATTAATGAAGTGATTATTGATAAAAATAGTTAATAATTGGTTAAACAAAATATATAACTCGTTTATAAATTTATAGAAATGAACCATTATAAATCTCCTCTTAAATATTGAAAAAACCATTGGCAGTGGACATACTTTAAGACTATATATTTCTGAAACTAGTTTCACAATACAAATATTGACATGCAATTATTAATTGGTGGATTTTAAGTTGACATCTACAAAGCTTAATGTTAGAATACATTCAAAAATATATTTGAATGAGGTATTTTATGATTCAAAATGTTGTTACTTCAATAATCCTGTATTCTGGGACAGCCGTAGACTTACTTATTATCCTAATGTTATTTTTTGCCAAAAGAAAAAGCAGAAAAGACATCATTAACATCTATTTAGGACAATTTCTAGGCTCTGTTAGTCTAATATTCCTAAGTTTGCTTTTTGCATTTGTCTTAAATTATATTCCTAGTAAAGAGATTTTAGGTTTACTCGGTTTGATTCCAATTTTCCTAGGCCTAAAAGTTTTGCTTTTAGGAGATTCTGATGGAGAAGCTATTGCAAAAGATGGTTTGCGAAAAGACAATAAAAACTTGATTTTTTTAGTCGCTATGATTACTTTTGCAAGTTGTGGCGCTGACAATATTGGTGTCTTTGTCCCATATTTTACTACCTTAAATTTAGCGAATTTGATAGTGACTTTACTTACTTTTCTAGTCATGATTTATCTCTTGGTTTTTTCTGCACAAAAATTAGCACAAGTCCCTTCTGTTGGAGAAACTTTGGAAAAATATAGTAGATGGTTTATTGCCGTTGTCTATTTAGGATTGGGGATGTATATCCTGATTGAAAACAACAGCTTTGACATGCTAAGGACTGTGTTCGGCTAGGAGAAAAAATTATGAAAAAAGATAGTATCTGTCAAGTGGATGTTATAAATCAACAAAATGTTACAACCGCAACGAACTACCTTGAAAAGGAAAAAGTCCAAAAATCACTTCGTATTTTATCAAAGTTTACCGATAATAAACAGATAAATATCATCTTTTATCTCCTTGCTGTTGAAGAACTCTGTGTCTGTGATATAGCCTGTTTACTAAATCTCAGTATGGCATCTGCCTCCCACCATCTTCGTAAACTAGCCAATCAAAACATCTTGGATACTAGAAGAGAGGGGAAAATTATATATTATTTTATAAAAGATGAGGAAATCAAAGACTTTTTTAATCAACTAGGATAACAACTATTTTTACTACTTTACCATGATTATATATAGGACTTATCTATGAAATTTTTTGATGAAAATTACTCACAAGAAATACCTACTCGTATCAAATGTTTAAGAAAAAAGTATAATTTAAAGCAAAGCGACCTAGGTAATGCAGGTCAAGTTAGCCAAGTTGAAAAGGGAGGAATTTGAAAGGATTTGTATCTTTTATTTTTTGTTTCATTTATGCCCTATGCTACTGGAATAGTTAGTAGTCATTTCATGAATCATACGGCACAGCTCTTTTATGGACTGATCGTTATTGTTTCAACGGTAGCAAACTGGTTTTTACATAAAGTAATTGATAAACCCAATATAGATCAGAAAGAATTACTTGAAGCTACCGCACAATATAGGAAGTTATTGATACCTGACCTAATAATTAAAGGAGTGGGATTGATTCTATCCTTAATTCTCTATCCTCCGATTATGATGTATAGTGTTTTAATTGCGGCATTTTACATCATAACTTTAAAAACACTATCTGAAAAAAGAGTGAATAACTAAAAAACGGTGACCAAAGTTAGGTGTATTATTTTAATGCTTAGAGACCTAAACTATTCCCCTATTTTAAAAATATTGATTCAGATTTTATGAAATTAAAAAGTAGATATTGTTCAGAAAATCCTTGATATTACGCTGTTTTTAGTCCAACTGAAATCCATACTTTCCAAACCAGGTCTTAAGAAAGCTCGTAAAGCTTCACAATTCTCAAAACGTTAATCAATACGATTATCTCAACGTTTCAAGACATTCAAGAAATTTCTCTTGGATGTCTTTTTTTAGCCTAAAAACTAAAGTTCACCCCAAAATTCACCCCATATTTACCCCATCATTATTTTAAGCTACGAAATGCGATGTCACCTACAGTCTGATTGACGGTATCTTTAGTGTTAACATAAGTCTTTGTAATTTCTTTGTCACTATGAGTTAGGGCTTCTGAAATTATTTCTAACGAAACCCCAGCTTGTTTTGCGAGTGTCGCACCAGTATGTCTTAGTTTGTGTGGGGAAGCTGGTGCTAGTTCAGAGTGCCTGCGTCTGACTGATTTCATTCTATAATTCAGATAATCTATATGGAGTGGTAAGTTAATATTGTTTGAACGATCATTATAGGTGAAAACAAACTGTTTTTGATTTTGTCGAAGACCAAATAGCTTAAGTTCTTCTTGTTGCTTCACTTTCCAATTTGCTAATAATTCCATCAATTCAATTGGAGCCTTAAAGAGAGTTTTTTTATTACCTTTTGTTGATTTTATATTACCAAAACGGTCTAACGCCTGTTCTATGAGTATTTCTCCAGTAGAAAAATTAATGTGTTTCCATTGTAGAGCATAGCTTTCTGATTTTCTATCAGATAAAAAGAATGTCGTATAAAAGAGAGTGTAGTCTTTTAGGTCAATAAGTCCTTTCTCTAAATCAGTGTCAAAAGCTTGTAACCATAATTTTAACTCCTCTTTATCGAGTGAAAGATCTTCTTCACGTTTACTCTCTTTAAGGAGAATCTTTTTATTAGCTTTAATTCTACTAATTGTTTTTCGAAGTTTATTTGAAGGAATATAGTCTAGTTCCTCAGCCTAATCAAACACGGAGTTAACATAGCTTCTAATCACTTTGAAATTAGCATAGCTATTTGCTTTGGGAGTGAGTAGTGAAAGAATAAGTTGTTTATTATTATTTAGGTATTCAATGGAATATTTACCTAGAATAGGTAAGATATGTAGTCTGAATATGTTTTCTGTTTGAAAAATAGTCGCCTTTGTTGGTGGTTTAATTGTAGTTGTGGTTTGACCTGCCTTGTAAGGTTCTAACCAAATTTGTTTATAAAAGTTCTCAAAAGTGATTTCTTCCTTTTTATCAACAGGAAGATTATTTCTTGCTTTTTCTATATTCACTGCAAATTTAAGTTCAGCTTCCCTAGCCTCCCTTTTTGTTTTAAAACGCTTTTCATAATATTGTCCCAGACCCAGTTTCCCTTGAATATCAGTGGGAACATAGAGTTTTAATTGATAGGTTCCATTTTTCGTTTTCTTAATAGCCATTTTAATCTCCCTATGCGCTGATTTCTAATCTTGTCATCCACTGATTGATACTTTCCTTATTGAAACGAATAGATTTTCCAATTCGGATATAGGGTAGCCCCATTGCAATCCAAATATCAAGTGTATTATTAGAGATTCCAAGGTAGTTACAAGTCTGTTTTTTTGTTTAGAAAAGGGCTGTCAGCCCCAATATCTTCTTTAAAATGATGAATTTCGTTCTTTATTAGTGTTGCAATCATTTGCTGAATTTCTTGAGTTTGTTCTTCTGGTAATTGTACTAGCATATATTATTCTCCTTTTAAAAGTAAAAAACCAAGGTTTCATTTTACCTTGGTCGTTATTTTTTCTTTTGAACTGATAGCTGTTCTTTAAAAAGTTTATTCATTTTTTTCTGTCCCTCAGAAGAGTTGAGAGTATCTTTGTTGATTTCCCCTTTATAAATTTGTTCCATTAGAAGTAAGTATGCTTCACCTAAAGCAGTAGTGATAAGACCAGCGGTTGTACCAGAAATAGCTCCACCAACACTGGTACCAATACCTGGGAAAAATTTCAATATATTAGAGACAATAGTTTTACCGATTAATGTAGCACTGCCAGATCCTAAAGTGGATGTTACGAAAGCTGTTAGGAAAGCTTTATTTATTTCGAGTCCAAATATTACAGTAATCGCACTAATCATAGCAACTTGAGTTGGCACTAGTAAAAATGCATCAGCAAAGGGGATTGGAGCGAAACCTTCTCCAAAACTTGCTGTTACCGCTGTTGCAATAGCAGCCCTAGCATGTTTTTTTTTTGCTTCTAGAGATACTTTTTGAATATTTTGTAGTGTATCTTGAAGCTCGGAAGGTAATACTTCAGACATTACATTTATTAAGGTATCCAGCCCAAAGGATTTCGCAACATATTCTTCATCAAAATCCATGTCCTGAGCAAGAATTGGTACAACCTTACAAATATCAAGGTTTTCTTGTTCTACATGATTTTTCATTTCCAAAGCTTTTTTTCTTGGAACAGATTGTGTGAGTACCACGATTATTGGGACTTTGGAGTTTTTATTTTTTTCAGAGAACTCCTTTAGCCACTCTACCTCAGAACTATCAAAGGTACGGTTTGCTCCTACATTAATGCAGTACCAAATACAGTGGATTGTTTTGTTGATGTCATTAGAGGAGTAACCTTCGCTTATTAATTTTATTACTTCATCTTTTACGTTGTCTTGTTGGTCAGAAGAAAGTTCGAAACCGGGAGTGTCATAAATGGAGAGAGGATAGTCACTCTTAACAATTTTTCTGATTTCTTGTGTTACTGGTCTACCTAGACCGGTATCAGCAAAGTCACCTCTAAACAAACTGTTAATGAGTGTACTTTTTCCTACCCCAGATTTACCAATAACTATTATGTTAAGCTGTTTTAGATTATTTATTTTATCATTAATTGCATTAATACATTGTTGAGCAATACTATCTGTATCAATCTGCATTGATTTCTTCCTTTATATAATTATTTTTTTTTGACTAGTTCATCTTCCCATGAGACACTATAGTGCTGTCGATTATTTATCTCTACTTGTTTTTTATATAAATAATTAGTGGTTTTTTTCAAGACTTTCGGTAATAACGTTGTAGAAACTATTATTGCTCCAGTTCCTATAATGTACTTCATTTTAGATTTTTTTTTAATTGGTTTCGAATTTTTCTTTGACATAATATTTCTCACTAAATTTAAGTTTTGAAGTAATTATATCATATAAAACATTAAAATTGCTACAAAATTTCAACATTATTCAACTATCTTTATTTCCCATAACATAAGTAAATTGTTTTGCTGTTTCTGCATCAAAAGTGCGGTAGCTAACGACTCCTAGTCCTTTGACGTTTGATTCAGAGATAAGAATGGAGCCATCTGATTTGACTTGCTCTACAAAGGCAATGTGGCCATAGGTTGGATCTGCACCAGCTTGTCCTGGGCTAAAAGATAGTGCGGAGTGCTCGGTAGGGGTATTTCCAGAAAAGAGGTCTTCACAGATGGTAGTTAGGGTATCTATCCCACCACGTTCACGGACAGTGTTTAAAGTGCTCAGTCCACCAGACCAGGCTTTAAAGTTGTTTAGTGAATTGATTTCGACTTTGTATTCCATAAGAGATTTCCTTTCTAGTGTTCATAGTGTTTGTTGGTTTTGAGGAGTCTTAAGATAGCCTCCCCACGATCAGTTATTTCACCGCTATTCTGAATCATCTTCATGTATTCTGTTTGCATGATTTTGTCTGCTTCAGAAACGAGTGCGAGAGAGTTTGCGACTTGATAGGTTAACCAGCGAATGGTTCGTTCGATACTGTAGGGTTGTGGACTGGTTGAGAGTTTTAAGGGTTCGACCCCTCCAAAGAGCCTTTGCCATTTTTCATCGGGCTTATAGGCTCCAAAACGGGTGACACCATCATAGACTTGGATTTCCTTGTTCACGATGCCTCTTGCGATTTCTCCGAGGTCCACACCGTTGATGTATTCCTCCACAACGCCTTGGGCTTTCTGGTCTGAAAAGCGTAGCTCGTAGCGGTTCCAGATACCAAAAATCTCCAAGGATTCTTCCAAGGAGATATTTTCCATACGGGCGATTTCGTATCGCTTTTCATAAAAGTTGAAGTAGAGCTGACTTTGTCGGCTCCCAAAGTAAAGGGAAGGACCGTGATTGGCTTCCATATCCTCGTTATCGGTGAAGGAGCATGATATTTCATGATCTTAGATCTATTTGAAGTCATGATTAATATCAAATAAACCAAGAACTAAATCTCGAAGTTCACTTGCACTAAAGACCTCATAAGCAGGCATTTCTTCTTTCTCTTTTGCTATCTGTCTGTTTCGATGGTTGAACCAGATAGGATGCCATCTAGCGTTATAACTTCCTTCGATATCGTTGATAAAGGTATCCCCAATGTATAGGCTTTCTGAAGGTAAGAAATTTAACTTTTTGGCAGTATAGTCAAAGATTTCTTGTTGAGGTTTGCTATACCCTGTGGTCTGACTAATAATGATTTTTTTCTTTTCAAAATATTGATAGGCACCAATAAGCTGGAGTTTTCGACTCTGTAAGTCAACAGGGCCATTAGTTAGAATACCGATTGGGATGTGGTTTTCATGTAGAGCCAGCAGTAGTTGATGTATCTCAGGAATCATTGTAATCTGATCGAGTTCATATTCATAGTCAGCTTGGAAGTCTAGAGCTTCTGTCCTAGATATACTATCGATGCCAAATTCTTCCATAGTCTTCTGACAGCGAAAAATTCTAAGTTCCTCAATACTGATGAGTTTTTTCGTGTATTTAGGAAAAGCAACATCAGACCAATATCTAAAACGTTTGTAAATGTTATCTATTTGTTGGATATCAATCGTTGGAAAACATTTCTCAACGCTACGTTTAAAGGGGAGTTGATGGTCATAAAGAGTGTCATCAAGGTCAAAAACAATATTTTTATAAGTCATAATTCTAGTCCGCTTTTAAAATAGTAGTGTACTGGCTAAATTCCTCTAAGTGTTGAGGGCTAATCTGGCTATCTGTAATGATGGTATCGAGTTGATCTAGATTATAGAAGTTAAAGAAATCGTATCGATCGAATTTAGTACTGTCTACTAATAAGAATTTTTCTACAGCATTGTTTAGGGCAAGTTGTTGAATCACACCTTCCTTGTCACTATATGTAGCAATAGAATTATGGGTAACAGCATTTGCACTAACAAAAGCTTTGGCAAATCTCATTGCTTTTAAATTTGTCGAAGCCATTGAACCTACAAAAGCTCCAGTTACTTCTCTATATTCACCGCCAAGAAGCAATAAATCAATGGTTTCGCTATCATTTAGAATCAAGAACACAGGGAGACTATTTGTAATGACACGAATTTTATAACCTTTACGACCTTTCAATTCTAATGCCAGTTGTTCAAGTGTAGTTCCGGGTCCAATAAAAATAGTATCGCCATCTTTGATTAAAGAGCAGGCTTTTTTAGCAATGTCAATTTTTTCTTTTGTATTTAGACTTTTCTTCTCGATATGTGTCTTTTCAAGTGGCTTTTTAGAGGAAAGCAATTGTGCACCACCATGAGTACGTGTTAAAAGTCCATCAGCTTCTAGAGCATCAAGGTCTCTACGGGCTGTCATATCGGAAATATCTAGTTCATCTATTATTTCTTTTATGGTTATGGTCCCGTCAATCTTTAACATATCTAAAATTTTTTCTAATCGTCGTTTTTTGTTCATATGAGGACTCTTCTTTCATAAAGTAATTTTTTTTCAAAGATAATTCTCTTTTAATTGTATCATAAAAGACAATATTTTCAAGGCAAAACAAACAATTTCAAACAAAAAACAAACATTAGATGATGAAATAAGAACAGAGGGTTGACGTATATTAACTTAGGTCAGATTTTGTATAAGACGAAAATAAGGTAGGACCTCTTAATCAGTAAATTATAGAAAGTAAAAGACTTTTGTAATACTTGAATAGATATTTCACGTCCATTTTGTGATGGTTTAAATGAACAATAATTTAACGGTGTTATCTACTTTTAAAAAAGCAAACAAAAAAACAAACAAAAAATAAACAAAAAAATAAACAAAAAGTGTTGCTTTTTGTTTAGGTGTTTGGTATTATATAAACAAAGAAATGATGAAAACGTTATTTCGAACATTTTGCAAAATATTTTCTACTTCTACGTAGCATTTCTTTCTAAAATTTAGGAGGTAGTCAAAATGGCTATTGTTGTTGGTGCGGATCTCAAAGGTACGAGATTAAAAGATGTTGTGAAAAATTTTCTTGTAGAAGAAGGTTTTGAGGTAATTGATGTGACTAAGGACGGACAAGATTTTGTTGATGTTACCTTGGCAGTTGCCTCTGAAGTAAATAAAGATGAGCAAAACTTAGGTATTGTAATTGATGCTTATGGAGCTGGTCCATTCATGGTAGCAACTAAAATTAAAGGTATGGTTGCAGCAGAAGTTTCAGATGAACGCTCAGCTTATATGACACGTGGACATAACAATTCACGAATGATTACGGTTGGCGCTGAAATCGTCGGTGATGAGCTTGCTAAAAACATCGCTAAAGGTTTCGTCAATGGTAAATATGATGGCGGACGTCATCAAATCCGAGTAGATATGCTTAACAAGATGTGTTAAGAAAAGGAGTTAAGGAATGAGAATCGCAATTGGATGTGACCACATTGTCACAGATGAAAAAATGGCAGTATCAGAATTCTTGAAATCAAAAGGACATGAGGTCCTTGATTTCGGGACATATGACCACGTACGTACTCACTACCCTATCTATGGTAAAAAAGTCGGTGAAGCAGTAGTAAGTGGTCAAGCAGACTTGGGAGTATGTATCTGTGGTACAGGTGTCGGCATTAACAATGCAGTCAATAAAGTTCCAGGTGTTCGCTCAGCGTTGGTTCGTGATATGACATCAGCTATATATGCAAAAGAAGAGTTAAATGCGAATGTTATCGGTTTCGGTGGAATGATTACTGGTGGTCTTCTTATGAATGACATCATTGAAGCTTTCATTGAAGCAGAGTACAAGCCAACAGAAGAAAATAAAAAATTGATTGCAAAAATCGAACACGTTGAAACTCATAATGCACATCAAGCAGATGAAGATTTCTTTACAGAATTCCTTGAAAAATGGGACCGTGGTGAGTATCACGACTAGATAATAGATCTATAAATCTCATAATCAGATAAAATAATTAGTTGAAAATTTTTACGTATAAACTAGAGAAATTCATCTTGTAAAAGAACTTAGTAAGAAAAGTATAAAAGAGGTATTTAAAAAATGGTACTTACAGAACAGAAACGCAAGTATTTGGAAAAACTTTCAGACGAAAATGGTATTATCTCAGCTTTGGCATTTGACCAACGTGGTGCTTTGAAACGTTTGATGGCACAATATCAAGATGCAGAGCCAACTGTAGCTCAAATGGAAGAACTGAAGGTTTTGGTTGCTGATGAACTTACAAAATATGCATCATCAATGTTGCTTGATCCTGAATACGGACTTCCAGCAACAAAAGCATTGGATAAAGAAGCTGGTCTTCTTCTTGCCTATGAAAAAACAGGTTATGATACATCAAGTACAAAACGTTTGCCTGACTGCTTGGATGTTTGGTCTGCAAAACGTATCAAAGAGCAAGGCGCTGATGCCGTTAAGTTCTTGCTTTACTATGATGTAGACAGCTCAGATGAACTTAACCAACAAAAACAAGCTTATATTGAACGTGTTGGTTCTGAATGTGTCGCTGAAGATATTCCTTTCTTCTTGGAAATCCTTGCTTATGATGAAGAAATCTCAGATGCAGGTTCTGTTGAATATGCAAAAGTGAAACCTCGCAAAGTCATTGAAGCGATGAAAGTTTTCTCTGATCCACGCTTTAACATTGATGTTCTTAAAGTAGAAGTACCAGTTAACGTTAAATATGTTGAAGGTTTTGCTGATGGTGAAGTGGTTTACAGTAAAGCTGAAGCTGCTGACTTCTTTAAAGCACAAGAAGAAGCAACTAACCTTCCATACATCTATCTAAGTGCAGGTGTGTCTGCTAAATTGTTCCAAGAAACATTGCAATTTGCTCACGACTCAGGTGCCAAGTTTAATGGTGTGCTTTGTGGACGTGCTACTTGGGCAGGATCTGTAGAACCTTACATCAAAGAAGGTGAAAAAGCAGCACGTGAGTGGTTGCGTACTACTGGATTCGAAAATATTGATGAACTTAACAAAGTTCTTGTTAAAACAGCTAGTCCATGGACTGATAAAGTATAGTAAAAACATAAAACGGAGGATATTGTTATGAACAGAGAAGAGATGACTCTTTTAGGGTTTGAAATTGTTGCCTACGCTGGCGACGCTCGCTCTAAACTTTTGGAAGCGCTTAAAGCAGCTGAAAATGGTGACTTCGCTAAGGCAGATAATCTTGTAGTAGAAGCAGGAACTTGCATTGCAGAGGCTCACAATTCTCAGACAGCTATGTTGGCTCGAGAAGCTTCTGGGGAAGAACTTCCATACAGTGTTACTATGATGCATGGTCAGGATCACTTGATGACTACGGTCTTGTTAAAAGATGTGATTTATCACCTTATCGAACTTTATAAAAGAGGAGCAAAATAATGCATAAACTCATTGAACTTATTGAGAAGGGGAAACCATTCTTTGAGAAAATCTCTCGAAACATCTATCTCCGTGCTATTCGTGATGGATTTATCGCTGGTATGCCAGTCATCCTTTTCTCATCAATCTTTATCTTGATTGCCTATGTGCCAAATGCTTGGGGCTTTCACTGGTCTAAAGGTGTTGAAACTTTCTTGATGACTCCTTATAGCTATTCAATGGGTATCCTAGCATTCTTTGTTGGTGGTACTACCGCTAAAGCTTTGACGGACTCGATGAACCGTGACCTACCTGCGACTAATCAAATTAACTTCTTGTCTACAATGCTAGCGTCTATGGTTGGTTTCCTTTTGATGGCAGCTGAACCTGCTAAAGAAGGAGGCTTCTTGACAGCCTTCATGGGTACAAAAGGTCTCTTGACAGCATTTATCGCAGCCTTTGTGACAGTTAATGTTTATAAAGTCTGTGTAAAAAATAATGTTACCATTCGTATGCCTGAAGAGGTTCCACCAAATATCTCTCAAGTATTTAAGGACTTGATTCCGTTCACTGTCTCAGTTGTTCTCCTATATGGACTTGAACTCCTTGTTAAGGGAACTCTTGGTGTAACTGTTGCAGAATCAATTGGTACCCTTCTTGCTCCTCTTTTCTCAGCTGCAGATGGTTACCTTGGAATTACTCTTATCTTTGGTGCTTATGCCTTCTTCTGGTTTGTTGGTATCCACGGTCCTTCAATTGTCGAACCAGCAATCGCTGCTATCACTTATGCCAATATCGATGCCAACTTGCATCTTATCCAAGCTGGACAACATGCAGATAAAGTTATCACTTCTGGTACTCAAATGTTTATTGTTACCATGGGTGGTACAGGAGCGACATTGATTGTTCCATTCTTGTTCATGTGGATTTGTAAATCAGAACGTAACCGTGCCATCGGACGTGCCTCAGTTGTTCCAACATTCTTTGGGGTTAACGAGCCAATCTTATTTGGTGCACCAATCGTATTGAATCCGATTTTCTTTGTACCGTTCATTTTAGCTCCGATTGTCAACGTTTGGATCTTTAAATTCTTTGTTGACACATTGAACATGAACTCATTCTCTGCCAACCTTCCATGGGTTACTCCTGGTCCGTTGGGAATTGTACTCGGTACTAACTTCCAAGTTCTATCATTTATCTTAGCCGGACTCTTGGTAGTTGTTGATACTATCATTTATTACCCATTTGTTAAGGTATACGATGAACAAATTCTTGAAGAAGAACGTTCTGGTAAAACAAACGATGCTCTTAAAGAAAAAGTAGCTGCAAACTTCAATACTGCTAAAGCAGATGCCGTTCTTGGAAAAGCAGGCGTTGCTAAAGAAGATGTAGCAGCAAACAATAATATCACAAAAGAAACTAATGTCCTTGTTCTTTGTGCAGGTGGAGGTACAAGTGGCTTGCTTGCCAATGCCTTGAACAAAGCAGCAGCAGAATACAATGTTCCAGTCAAAGCGGCAGCGGGTGGTTACGGTGCTCACCGTGAAATGTTGCCAGAGTTTGACTTGGTAATCTTGGCTCCACAGGTCGCTTCAAACTTCGATGATATGAAGGCTGAAACAGATAAATTGGGCATTAAACTTGCAAAAACTGAAGGAGCTCAATATATCAAATTGACACGTGACGGACAAGGTGCTCTTGCATTTGTTCAACAACAGTTTGATTAATAAATTTGTAAAAGTTATTTGAGACGAGATCACTCATTCCATTTCCTCAACACAGTGTTAACCATATCATTTCATTTCCTTGGTTTTCAGAACACAGAATCTCGTCTCAAATGCTTTTTTTGAAAGGACTTACACTTATGACTAAAACACTTCCTAAAGATTTTATTTTTGGTGGTGCTACAGCTGCTTATCAAGCAGAAGGTTCAACTCACACAGATGGTAAGGGCCCAGTAGCATGGGATAAGTATCTTGAAGATAATTATTGGTATACAGCAGAGCCTGCAAGTGATTTTTACCATAAATACCCAGTTGATTTAGAATTAGCTGAAGAATATGGTGTTAATGGTATTCGTATTTCTATTGCCTGGTCTCGTATTTTCCCAACGGGCTACGGCGAAGTAAACGAAAAAGGTGTTGAATTCTACCATAAACTATTTGCTGAATGCCACAAGCGTCATGTTGAACCATTTGTGACTTTGCATCATTTTGACACACCAGAAGCTCTTCATTCAAATGGAGATTTCTTAAACCGCGAAAATATAGAACACTTTGTAGATTATGCCGCTTTCTGTTTTGAAGAGTTTCCAGAAGTAAACTACTGGACAACTTTCAATGAAATTGGCCCAATTGGTGATGGTCAATACTTGGTTGGTAAATTCCCTCCAGGCATTCAATATGATCTTGCCAAAGTCTTCCAATCACACCACAACATGATGGTCTCTCATGCACGTGCTGTAAAATTGTATAAGGATAAAGGTTATAAAGGTGAAATTGGTGTTGTTCATGCTTTACCAACTAAATACCCTTATGATCCGGAAAATCCAGCAGATGTTCGTGCTGCTGAACTTGAAGACATCATCCATAACAAATTTATCTTGGATGCAACATATCTTGGGCACTATTCAGATAAAACGATGGAAGGTGTCAACCATATCCTAGCTGAGAATGGTGGAGAACTTGATCTTCGTGATGAAGACTTCCAAGCACTTGAAGCAGCTAAAGATTTGAATGATTTCCTTGGTATCAACTATTACATGAGTGATTGGATGCAAGCTTTTGATGGTGAGACTGAAATCATTCACAATGGTAAGGGTGAAAAAGGAAGCTCTAAGTACCAAATTAAGGGTGTTGGTCGTCGAGTAGCTCCTGACTATGTTCCACGCACAGACTGGGATTGGATTATTTATCCTGAAGGCTTGTATGACCAAATCATGCGAGTGAAAAATGATTATCCGAATTACAAGAAGATTTACATCACTGAAAACGGTCTCGGATACAAAGATGAGTTTGTAGATAATACTGTTTATGATGATGGTCGTATTGATTACGTGAAGCAACACTTGGAAGTTTTATCAGACGCGATTGCGGATGGTGCAAATGTTAAAGGTTACTTCATTTGGTCACTTATGGACGTTTTCTCATGGTCAAATGGTTATGAAAAACGTTATGGATTGTTCTATGTAGACTTTGATACGCAAGAACGCTATCCTAAGAAATCAGCACATTGGTATAAGAAAGTAGCAGAAACTCAAGTGATAGAGTAATATCACCTGAGAATGTAATAATTTGTTATCCGATTTTTAGATCAGGCTTTGAAAAGGTATATATTATTAATTTCGAAGATTGTCCTATAATTCCTGAGCTTGAAGCTACCTCACTACTAAAATGTAGTAACTGGTGTGTTTCACCTGGAAAAGAGTGGATTTGCCATTCTGATTTAGCATTATCCGAATTTGAATGGGAAGTTTTACAATTACTCGATGTAGCAATATGTGAGACTGTTCACTTCGAGGTAGATTATTTGCCTTTCCAATAACAAAAAGAAAGGAATTGACTGTGACTATCGAATTAAAAAACGAGTATCTTACGGTTCAGTTTAAAACACTTGGTGGTCAACTGACTTCGATTAAAGACAAAGATGGGTTAGAATATCTCTGGCAAGCTGATCCAGAGTATTGGAATGGACAGGCACCAATTCTATTTCCTATCTGTGGTAGTTTACGTAATGATTGGGCTATTTATAGACCTCAAGAAAGACCCTTTTTTACAGGTCTAATTCGTAGACATGGTTTTGTTCGAAAAGAAGAATTTACTCTTGAAGAAGTTAATGAAAATAGCGTGACTTTCAGTATTAAACCAAATGCTGAGATGCTTGATAATTACCTTTATCGGTTTGAACTAAGAGTTGTTTATACCTTAAATGGGAAATCCATTAGAACCGAGTTTCAGGTAACGAACTTGGAAACTGAAAAAACGATGCCTTACTTCATTGGAGCCCATCCAGCATTCAATTGTCCTTTAGTAGAAGGCGAAAAGTATGAGGACTATTCTCTTGAATTTAGTGAGGTTGAGTCTTGTTCGATACCAAAGAGTTTCCCTGAGACAGGGTTATTAGATTTACAAGATCGGACGCCATTTTTGGAAAACCAAAAGTCTCTTGATTTGGATTACTCACTTTTTTCTCATGACGCCATTACACTTGACCGACTGAAATCTCGCAGCGTGACACTTCGCTCGAGAAAGTCTGGTAAAGGTCTTCGAGTTGATTTTGATGATTTTCCAAACTTGATTCTGTGGTCTACAGCTAATAAAAGTCCATTCATTGCTTTGGAACCTTGGAGTGGTCTCTCCACTTCACTTGAAGAAGGTAATTTCTTAGAAGATAAAAGACAGGTAACGAAAATTTCACCTCAAGAAACTTCTAGAAAAACCTATGATATTACTATCCTTAATTAAAATTTGTTATTATTTGAGTCTTCAATAAGATTTGAATACTCTTACCTTGTGATGATAGAATGGTCTTCTCCGTGCCAGTCTTACATCGCAAGGTTTTTAAGTTTTTTGTGGGTCTATGTCAACTGTAGTTGGTGACGAAAAGCTAATATCTAAAGACAGTCTGGTAGTAAAAAAATAAGATTATTTACTACTTCTTGATTTAAAATAATAGTGAAGCCATTAATTTGTGGCAAATTTAATTTAATATTTTGCCTCAAATTAGCCACACTTTTTATAGAACTAAGAGGAATAATGAAGTTCTCTTCCTATTAATATTAGTAAATGTTAAGGATAAGTATTCTTTTTATTTTTTGGCGAATGCCAGCTTTTTTGCCACAAATGAGTATCAACATCTTTCGAATGGAATAGTTGACAACTGTTTTTAAGAATTATACTATTAAATTGAATAGATAAGGAGCTGATTTGATGCAAGAGACAATGATTGATTACAAACAAAATATTTACCAAGAGCTATCTCGCTTAACAAAGGGGCTAGGAAGTGAGAAGCGTCTTGATATTTTAAATATATTATCACAGGGACCAAAGACAGTTGAGGGAATTGCGCATGCGACGGGTCTCTCTGTTGCCAATACTTCGCGCCACCTTCAGGTTTTAAAAGAAAGTCACTTGGTGGTGACGAGTCGAAATGGTAATTTTATCCGTTATAGCTTGGCTTCTGAAAAGGTTGTCCAGTTAGTCCTTCTGTTATTTGCCGTCGGTGAAGAACAGTTAGCAGAAGTCAGAGCGATTGAGTCAGACTATGATGAGGCAGCTGGTGTTCCTCAGATTGAGCTCGCTAATGCAATTGAATTAGCAGCTAAGACAGATGCTCTCCTACTTGATTTAAGGCCTGTTGAGGAGTATGAGGCAGGGCACTTGCCAAAAGCTCTTAATTTACCAATCGATGAGTTTGATCAAAAAAAAACTCAGCTTCCCAAAGAGAAGACCATCATTGTTTATTGTCGCGGGCGCCAATGTGGCTATGCTAACCTAGCAGCACAGGATTTACAGAGTTTAGGCTACAGTATCTATAGTCTCAATCGCAGTTTTGCTGATTGGAAGTGGGGTACATCCTCTCGTTCAGAACTTGACTAAGGTGTATTCCTTAGTCTTTTCTTATAACCGGAGACTCGTGAGCAAAATCATTGCAAAATAGATTTAGTGTGCTACAATTCAATTATTCAATAAAAAAGTTGAATTCTTTTTCACTCAACCTATTCAATAATTTAATTGAATTGCATCTTTGAAATACTTCTTATTTAGTATCTCAAAGAAACTAAGTGATACAAATTGGATTTTTAGAAGGGCTAAGTTAACCTTTTTGAAATTCATTCTTTTATTCTTATACTATTCAATTATATGATTGAATAGAAGCGGTTTATTTTAGATAGGAGTTTTTTATGACGACACAACTAACAACCGAAACATTTGCGAAATCTATCCAAAATGGGGTAAGTTTTATCGATTTTGGGGCGCAGTGGTGCCCACCTTGTCGGATGATGGAGCCGGTAGTGGAAGAACTTTCACAGGACTTTGACGGAAAAGTAACGATTGCTCAGGTGGATGTGGACCAATCACAAGATCTGGCCAATCTCTTTGGCATTCGTTCTATCCCAACAATGGTGATTTTTAAAGATGGCAAACCCGTTGATGCTCTTGTTGGTGTTCATCCTAAACAAACATTGATAGAAAAAATCCAAGCACAGTTATCATGAGGTGATTTATGTATGATGCAATTATTGTAGGTTCAGGACCTGCAGGGTACACAGCTGGCATTTATTTAAGTCGAGCTGGTTTGAAAAATCGATTGATCACAGGCTATTCTGAGGGTGGTCAATTAACCACCACAACCCTCGTAGAAAATTATCCAGGTTTTGAAAACGGGATTGATGGCAATGAATTAGTCCAAACAATGCGCCGCCAAGCAGAACAGTTTGGCACCGAAATGACCTTTGGATTTGTTCAAAAAATTGAAGGCGAATCGTCTCCTTTCGAGGTACATCTGGATAATGGTGAAATCATTGATACCAAGGCCGTTATTATCGCAACAGGCTCTAGCGCTAAATACCTAGGGATTGAAGGCGAAGAAGAGGCCATCGGAAAAGGTGTCAGCGCTTGTGCGACCTGTGATGCTTTCTTCTATAAAGAGCGTGAAATCCTTGTAGTTGGCGGGGGTGATGTCGCTATGGAAGAAGCCCTCTATTTGACACGCTTTGCATCGAAAGTGACCGTTATCCACCGCCGCAATGAGTTACGCGCATCTGATATTATGGCCAAACGGGCTCAGGCAAATGATAAAATTCATTGGATGTTAAATTACACGCCTGTCAAAGTTACATCTAATCTGATGGGAATGACTGGTTTGGATGTTCGTAATAATGAAACAGGTGATATTGAGCACATTCAGGCTGACGGTCTCTTTGTGGCCATTGGTCATCAACCAAACACCGATTTTCTTGATGGAAAATTAGCATTGGATGATAAAGGCTATATTCAAACACAGGCAGGAACAGCAAAGACCTCTGTTGCAGGTATTTTTGCAGCTGGTGATGTGCAAGATCCAAAATACCAACAAGCCATTACTGCAGCAGGTAGCGGTGCCATTGCTGCCCTAGATACATTGGCCTATATTGATAACCTATGATGAAATCAGTCACGTTTAGTATCGAATTAGAAGAACTGTTAGCCAAACATCAAAATTTAGCTCTTCTTGTTTCAGGAAATCAATGCAGTCTATCGTCTCTTGGGCAAAAAGAACTCATAGACATGGCTGAACGAGAGCATTTGGTGCTTTACCAAGCAGATATTTTTCAAGTGCCCCGTCTTATTTCTTTATTTGGCATTCAGCCTACCCTGACGAGTTTATTAGTCTTTAAAAAGGGTCAATTGGTTGATAAGAAAGAGGTTTAAATGGCAAGAAAAGCTTTGATACAAAGGAAAAAGAAGGCCTATCCGGTTCAAGAATACTCACGCTGTTTGGCATGCGGCCGCCCGCATTCGGTTTACCGCAAGTTTAAACTTTGTCGGATTTGTTTACGCCAGCAAGTTTACCAAGGTGTCATTCCTGGGTTGAAAAAAGCTTCTTGGTAGTGGAAAGAAAGGAAGAAATATGGAAATTAGTTACTGGTCAGATATTGCCTGTCCATTTTGTTACATTGGTGCTAGTCGGATGAAGCGTGCTATGGCAGCTGTTGGTTTAAACCCGGAAGATTTGACAATGAAAGCTTACCAGCTAAATCCCAATGCGCCTTTAGAAACAAGTGAAACCATGCTCACAGAGTTTGCTGCCAGTCACGGTATGACCACTGAGCAAGCTAAAGCTCAGTTTGCGCACATGGAAAGCGTGGGAAATGAAGAAGGGCTTCGTATTGATATGGCGGGGATTATCCCAACCAACACCTTTTCAGCTCACCGTCTTATTAAATGGTCGCAGAAGTATTTAGATAAAAAAGATCATCAAAATTTCATTATGGCCTTGTACTATCTTTACTTTGAAGAACATGCCAATATTGCGGATCATTCTGTGTTACTAGCTGTTATCAGTGAGTTCGCTCTACCACAAGAAGAGGCAGCGCAGGTTCTTGCTGGCGATGCGTTTGCTGATGAGGTCAAACGCGATATCTTAGAAGCCAATCAATCAGGCGTTCAAGGTGCACCTTTCTTTGTTCTGAACAATAAGTATGGCATTTCAGGTGCTCAGCCTTATGAATACATGTTAGCGGTATTAAAACAAATTCAAGCAGAGGAAGGAGCACAATAAAATGATAGATACCCCTTTTCAACTACTAGACAGCAATTCAGAAGAGACAGGTTTAGTTTGTGGGATTGATGGCTGCAGCATAGAGCCCTCAACACAGCCGTTAGGGACTCCCTCTCAGCCATTAGAAAAAAGCAAAAAAGCAGTCATTAGGAGGGCAGAATGGAAAAACAAAGGGTAGAAGCCTTGTCAGATGCTATATTGGCCATTATTGTCACAATTATGGCCTTGGAGTTACAGTTACCTGAGGAATTGACCGTAGTAGGACTTAGAAGCATGCTACCCATGCTTTTTATCTACATTACTAGTTTTTTGCAAATCATGGCAGTCTGGCTATATTATCATGAACTCTACAAATTAGTAGATCATGTCAGCTTTCGTTTATTTGGAGCCAATAGTTTTTGGCTTTTAACAGCTAGTTTTGTTCCCTTAGCGACTCGAGGGATTGGACAGCATTCCGCTAATTTTGCCTTTCTCCTGTTTTACCTCATCGTTCTTGCCCTTTGGGATGTAGCTTGGATAATCATGACAGCAATGGTTATCAAGACGAGTCAAAGACCGTTATCAGCTGAAGAAAAAAAGATACCTTATCGGTGGGCACTATTATATGGATTGCAGCTAGTAATCATATTATTAGTTGGTTATCTTTTTCCAAATTTTATTTCTCTTGCCCCGCTGCTGATGATTGTTAATGTTATCTATGGTTTTTTAAGCAACAAATCTTGAAAAAGACTAAAAATAATGGCTAAATAGCATCGGTTATAAAAACTAGGTCTTAAGAAAGCTCGTAAAGCTAGCCAGTTCTCTAAACGTTAATTCGTTGCTGGACAGCAGAATACAAACGAAAACACTTTGCAACTTGCAAGGTGTTTTTTTGTATGAGAACTGGCGGTACACAATTAGGATAGCTCTAGCGACTTTAGTCGCATAGAGATATGCTATGCATAGTTGCCCCAAGAAAATAAGCGAAGCGACATTTGATTGGATGGCAACCACTGCACTCAAAACGTTAATCAATACGATTATATCAACGTTTCAACGTACTCACAGGTTTGCCCTATGGGTGCTTTTTTGTATAGATTTCTGAAAAATTGTTCAAAATCTTACTAGAGTTTTGTCTTCATCTTGAAATTCTGACAACAATGTGATATATTTATAACAGATAAGGTGTGATGTATTTATAACATGATGAAAGAAGGTGACGAAAATGAAAATGTCGAAGAACTTAAAGATAATCCTTTATATCGCTAGCGTGCTTATTGTCGTATGTTTAGTTTTATTGCTGGGGAATCACCTACCGATTCTAGCAAAAGGTGCTATTATGACGATGTCTTGGCTTCCTACGTATTTGGCTTGTACGATGCAATCGGTCCTCTCAAAATCAACCTATCAAAAGAAAGAGAAAAATATGTTTGGGATTACTGCAAAATTATATACAGTGCTTGTACTTCTCTCGTCATCGATCTATACAATTGGAGTTTGGCTTCTAACTCCTGGTTCTTTGATTAAGAATATAATGTTAGGAATTGGATTAAGTGTTCAATTGTTATTAATGTTTTACTTCTTATTCAAGAGAATTAATGAAGAACCTGATGAACGATTTTATAGAAATATTGAAAAGTCCTCTTCCATTTTGTTTATAATAGCAATCTTTATATTATTGGGAATTGCAACCTTGATAGCCGTCTGTAAAGTTTTCGTTTTGAATGCTGGATTTCTTTATATTTTGGTGGCTTTTTTACTCTTATTATTTGCCATTACTTACTTTATCATTGAAAAAAGGGGATGAAATATGGCGAAAGAAAGTAAAATAAAGACTAACTTGAAAGAAGTAAGGGAAGCTTATGGTATGACTCAACAAGATTTAGCAGATCAAGTAGGAATACGGAGAGAAACGATTGTTCACTTAGAAAATAACCGCTACAACCCTTCGTTGGAAATGGCTTTAAAAATAGCACAGGTCTTTAATAAACAAGTGGAAGAACTATTTCGTCTGAAATAAGAGAAGTAAAACAATCCAATTGATTTGTGTATTAGTTTTTTGGAGACTTGTTATTCTGAGAAGAGGTCTTGGTAAGAGGGAGTGTTTTCAAAGGAATTTTCTTGACTTCACCTTAGTTGAAACGCTTTTAAAAATAAGATAATAGTTTATTTTTCAAGCATTTTAACCCAATAATAGAACTTTTTAGGCAGAAATGTTTTTAAAAATGCTAATGTTTCTCTAATATATTCGGTTTTTAGGCCCTGCATATTATGTAGTTATCATACAAAAGCGCTCAGAGTGAATGAGTACATTCATTTGAAAGATGATATTGTTATATACTTCAAACATATTATCAGTAAAGGGTTTTATACATCTATTAAATATCTCTTGATTTTTGGCCAAAAAACTTCACATAATAATGAATGTATATTTTACAAATTATGCTTTTATATATGATTTAAATTTGTATTTAAACTTAGCAGAGGACATAATAAATTACCTAAAATAACATTAAAATTAAAAATGATTAATTATTACTGTTTGGTAACAGACTTCAAAAACCCTTTGTTTGTAGGAATTGTAGGATATATTAAAAATTTAAAAAAGTTTTTAAAAATTGTTGACATATCTCTAGATAGTGTTATAATCTATAGATGTCAGGGAGGTCCTGATACTAAATATATAATAATCCATTAGAGGAGAAACAATTATGAAAAAAGTATTGCTTACATCAGCTGCAGTTCTTGCAGTATTCGCTTCATCAGCAGCAGTTTTCGCTAACGACGGTAACGTTCACACTGGAAACCTTGATAACAAAACTGAAGCAACTGGTGGTGACTTCTTCACAAACAACGAAGGTGGTCTTACTCAAGCTGCTAAAGATGGTCTTAACAACGTTGACGCAGATTCAACTAAACAAAAATTTGAAGATGCTGGTGAACACATCGAACCAAAACGTGATGCTAACGGAAACATCATCAAAGATGAATTTGTAGTTACTGATAAAGCTAACGCTAACAAAGATGCTAAAGAAGAAGCTAAAGCTGTTAAAGCTGCAGAAAAGAAAGCTCCAGCAGCTAAAGCTGAAGCTAAAGCTCTTCCAAACACAGCAGCTGTTAAATAATTAACTGTTATTGCTAAAAAGAATATCACTGGAGCTTAAGCTTCGGTGATATTTTTCTATGGATAAAGAAAAGGATTTGACATTTCATGAGTAATCACAATCGTAAATCTAATGGATCTCGCAATAAACTGATTGCTGGGATTTCTGCCGTAGTAATTGCTGCTTTGGCAATTTTCCTTGGCTTCCAGTTTATGTCTCCAACAGCATCATCCTCTAATGGTGTTAAGAGTGTTTTAACGACTAAAAAAGCAAACACTTATAAAGTTTCAGATGAGGAGAAAGCCTACCTCAAAAATAAATTTGATGGTCTTGAGGCAACAAACCCTGATACTATCGCTTATGTCTATGCACCAGGGACTAAATTGGATGAGCCGGTTGTTCAAACAACGGACAATTCAACCTATTTAGATAAAACATTCGATGGAGGAAACGTTCCATATTTGGGAACTGTCTTCATGGATACAGACAATAAGAAAGATTTCAGTGATCGTTTGACTTGGCTCTTCGGCCATGCTCGAGGCAGTAAGGTTGCTGATAGTCGTATGTTCAACGATGTTAACTACTATAGTGATCAGTCGTTCTTTGATAAACACAAATATGTTGTTATTGAGACGCCTCAACGTAAGTACTATTATGAAGCGCTTGCTATGGTAATTGTGCCTGAAGACACAGCTTTCTATCGTACATCATTTGAAAGCGATAAAGACTTTAAACAACAGTTGGATATTATCTATGATCAAGCAAGTGTTAAAAACAAGGATTTGAAGGTTAGTGCTTCAGATAAATACCTCGTTCTTTCTACTTGTCGTGAGGAAGATGAAACGATTCGTGCCAATCTCTACTTACGTCAAATTCCAGACTCTGAAATGTCTGATTTTGTAGCTAAACATGGTAAAGATTTGGAATACACACCAACACGCTAATTATTAACAGAACTCTACTTCAGTATGAAGTAGAGTTTTTATCTTGTCTAAGAAAACTGATCTTTTCAATCGTCGTGGAATTGAGATGTAACCGTTTATTAATCTTTTTTATCATCAATGGATAAGTTTTTTTGGTACACTAGAAGTATGAAAAAGGAGAGTATTATGAAACAGAGCCAGGCTAAAAAGCGTGACAATGCGATGACTAATAAGATTTTGATGGGGTTAATTGCTCTTGTCTTAGGTTTGCTTTTTCTTGAGATTTTAATTGTTCATAGTAAGAACGAACAGCAAAAGAATGCCTCGAACCAGGTACAGACAGCACGTATCATGGCTAATGGGGACTTGCTCTATCATGACGGTCTCTATATGAGTGCCCTGCAGGCAGATGGTAGCTATGATTTCACGGAGAATTTTACTTATGTGAAGCCGTGGTTAAAGCAGGCTGATTTGGTTTTGGGTGATTTTGAGGGAACTATCAATCCTGACTATCCTTTGTCAGGCTATCCTCTGTTTAATGCTCCTCAATCAGTGACCGCAGCTATTAAGGATGCTGGCTATGATGTTATGGATTTGGCTCATAATCATATCTTGGATTCTGGTTTAGAGGGAGCTTTTACAACAGCTGATGCTTTTAAAAAAGTAGGAATTGATCCTGTTGGTGTTTATGAAAAGCCAGTTCGTGACAATGCGCCACTCCTCATAAAGAATGTTAATGGTATCAAGGTTGCAATACTTTCCTATGCTTATGGTTACAATGGCCTAGAGTCAAACTTAACGGATAAAGAGGTTGCAGACCACTTATCGAATTTGGATGAAAAACGTATGAAAGCTGAGATTCAGCGTGCAGAAAAAGAAGCAGATATTACGGTTATCATGCCTCAGATGGGTGTTGAGTATCGTTTGAAACCGACAGATGAACAGGTTAAACTCTATCATAAGATGATTGATTGGGGTGCCGATATTATCTTTGGAGGTCATCCTCATGTGGTTGAGCCTTCAGAGGTGGTTAAAAAGGATGGGCAGCAAAAACTTATTATTTACTCAATGGGGAATTTTATCTCTAACCAGCGCATAGAGACTATGGATGGTGTGGATAGTGCAGAGTGGACAGAGAGAGGTGTCTTAATGGATGTGACCCTTGAGAAAAAGAATGGTCAAACCACGATTAAGACGGCTCAAGCACATCCGACTTGGGTTAACCGTACGCCTAAAGGAACGACTTCGCCAGAGGGGTATCCTTTGTATACTTACCAAACTTATATTTTAGAGGATTTCATTAAAGGTGGTAAATATAGAAATAAACTAGATGAAGAGACCAAAGAACGTATCGATACTGCCTATAAAGAAATGAATGCCCATGTTAATTTAAAATGGAAATAAAGCTAAGATATCGCCTAAATTTGGCGGTATTTTTTGTTTATCGACAAGTTACCCACAGACTTATCCACAGGTGTGGATAAGTCTGTTAACTGTGTTGAATATTGATTTTTCAAGGTTTTAAAAGAAGGAAATTATTTAGGTTGTGAACAAGTTTATCCACAAGTAGTTAGGTCAAAGAGAGGATTTTTCATAAACGATAATGATTAAATATTGCTGAAACATTCGTCTTTTTCAAGAAAAAAGAGGCAATTTTCATAAAAAATAGCATTTTTAATCAAAATATGCTAAAATTATACAAAATAAAATGATGGAGGCTTCTCATGAAAGCAATTATTACAGTTGTAGGTAAGGACAAAGCAGGTATTGTTGCGGGTGTTGCGACTAAGGTGGCAGAACTTGGCTTGAATATTGATGATATTTCTCAAACAGTCCTTGATGAATTCTTTACCATGATGGCGGTTGTATCATCGGAAGGCAAACAAGATTTTACACACCTACGTGCTGAATTGGAAGCCTTTGGTGAGTCATTGAACGTTAAAATCAACATCCAAAGTTCAGCGATTTTTGATGCGATGCACAACTTGTAAGATAGGAGTAGCTTAAAATGGATATTAAACAGGTCACAGAAACCATTGCCATGATTGAGGAACAGAATTTTGATGTTCGTACCATTACCATGGGAATCTCGCTCCTAGACTGTATCGATTCAGATATCGATAAGGCAGCGGAAAAAGTATATAACAAGATTGTATCTAAGGCTAAGGATTTGGTAACTGTTGGCGACGAGATTGCGGCTGAACTTGGTATTCCGATTGTTAATAAACGTGTATCTGTTACTCCGATTTCAATCATCGGTGCGGCAACAGATGCTACAGACTATGTAGCTTTTGCGAAGGCGCTTGACCGAGCAGCTAAGGAAATCGGCGTTAACTTTATTGGTGGTTTCTCTGCGCTCGTTCAAAAGGGTTACCAAAAAGGTGATGAGATTCTTATCAATTCTATTCCACGTGCGCTTGCTGAGACTGATTTTGTCTGTTCGTCTGTCAACATTGGTTCAACAAAGACTGGTATTAACATGACAGCAGTACGTGACATGGGACGTATCATCAAAGAGGCTTCTCAGGCAGATCCAATGGGTCCAGGTAAATTGGTTGTCTTTGCCAATGTGGTTGAAGATAATCCATTTATGGCAGGTGCCTTCCACGGTGTTGGTGAGGCTGATGTTGTAATCAATGTTGGGGTTTCAGGTCCTGGTGTTGTGCAACGTGCAGTTGAGAAAGTTCCAGGCGAAAGTTTCGATGTTCTAGCTGAAACAGTTAAGAAGACCGCCTTCAAAATCACACGTGTTGGTCAGTTGGTTGGTCAAATGGCCAGCGAACGCCTTGGTGTCGAGTTCGGTATTGTAGATTTGTCTCTTGCGCCAACACCAGCAGTTGGTGATTCAGTAGCCCGTGTCCTTGAAGCGATGGGTCTTGAAGTTGTTGGTACACATGGTACTACTGCAGCTCTAGCCCTTCTTAATGACCAAGTTAAAAAAGGTGGTATCATGGCATGTAATCAAGTTGGTGGTTTGTCAGGTGCCTTTATTCCAGTTTCTGAAGATGAGGGGATGATTGCGGCTGTTAAATCTGGTCATATCAACCTTGAAAAATTGGAAGCTATGACAGCCATCTGTTCTGTTGGTCTAGACATGATTGCTATTCCTGCTGATACGCCAGATACCACAATCGCGGCCATGATTGCTGATGAAGCGGCTATCGGTGTTATTAACCAGAAAACAACAGCTGTTCGTATTATTCCTTATGGTAAGGAAGGTGACATGCTGGAACTTGGAGGTCTTCTTGGGTATGCACCGGTAATGAAGGTAAACAAAGCTTCATCGGCTGACTTTATTGCGCGTGGTGGTCAAATCCCAGCTCCTGTTCACAGCTTTAAAAACTAAACGGATGATAAATGCTTTGCCAATTGGTAAGGCATTTTCTGATGGTCTCGCTGGCTAGATAGTCGAGGGGATTTGTGCTATAATGAATTCAAAAATGACGGAAAGAAGGGGCGCTATGAGTAAGGTTAAGTTGTATATTGCAAGACACGGCAAAACCATGTTTAACACCATTGGTCGTGCACAAGGTTGGTCTGATAGCCCATTGACCCCATTCGGTGAAGAAGGTATTCGTGAATTAGGGGTAGGTCTGAAAGCAGCAGGTATTCCTTTTAAAGCTGCATATTCTAGTGATTCAGGTCGAACGATTCAAACTATGGATATCATTTTGCGTGAGACGGGTTTAGAAACTATTCCCTATAAACGTGACAAACGTATTCGTGAGTGGTGTTTTGGTAGTTTAGATGGTGGCTATGATGGTGAACTTTTCTACGGTGTGCTACCGAGAACAGATGCTTTTCAAGGTAAGGATTTGCATGAGGTAACTTATCCTGAACTTGCACAAGGTATCCTTGATGTGGATACGGCTGGTTGGGCAGAGTCTTGGGAAGTGCTCAGAAAACGTATTATAGAAGGGTTTACAGCTATGGCTGAGGATCTTGAGAGGTCTGGTGGTGGTGATGCTATCGTCGTTAGTCACGGTATGACTATCGCAACTTTTGCATGGTTAATTGATCCTTCTGTCGAGCATCCTTCATTGGACAACGGTTCGGTTACTGTTGTTGCTTATGAAAATGGTAAATTTACATTAGAAGCACTTGGCGATATGACTTATCGTCAGGTTGGGCGAGAGATAATAGAAAAAGAAAATGGTAAAAAATAACTATCCAAGTCGCCGTCAGGCGAAAAAGCAAACCAACTGGTTTTTGGTTATCAGTAGTGTCTTGATTGCAGTCCTTTTAGTTGCAGCAGGACTTTATTCTGTATTTGGTGTCAGTCGTACGGTTCAACAAACCAATGGATCGTCGGTAATAAAAAGTAGTAAGCAAGCTACCGATGCGACTCGAAGCAAGGATACAAAGGGACTACCTGATGTATCGCCTAAAGACTGGGAATTGCTTTTGGTAAATCGAGATAATAAGTCTAAAGAACTTAACCCTGAGATTGCTGATGTCGATGGTGTTTCTGTAGATGCGAGAATTGCTAAGAATGTTAAGGAGTTTTTAGCAGCTGCTCAAGAAATTGATCCAAGTTACCACTTGATATCCGGTTATCGTAGTGTCGCTTATCAGACAGAACTTTATAACAGTTATGTTCAGCAGGAAATGGCTGCTGACCCAAGTTTGACGGAGTCTCAGGCGGAGAAAAAGGTTCAAACCTATTCACAACCACCAGGAGCGAGTGAACACCAGACAGGTCTTGCGATTGATATGAGTACTGTAGATAGCTTAAATGAAGCAGATCCAGATACAGTAGCTAAAGTCAAAGAGTTGGCGCCGAAATATGGCTTTGTTCTTCGTTTTCCAGATGGTAAAACATCATCAACTGGTGTAGGCTACGAGGATTGGCATTTCCGCTATGTTGGTAAAGAGTCAGCAGAGTATATGACTGAACATAATCTTACTTTGGAGGAATATTTGGCATTATTAAAGGAGAAAACTAAGTGAGACGACGTTTTAAACTAAAAGCCTTCATAACCTTAGTTGCTGTTTTCGCTTTAGGTATTGTCTTACCTTTGATTCTTCATGCCTCTACAGATGATAATGCTCGTTCGGTAAAGGTTGCTTACACGCAGCAAGAGTTTATTGAGACCTTAGCTCCAACAGCTCAAAAGATGTCTAAAAACTATGGTGTACCTGCGTCTATTCTCCTTAGTCAAGCTGCATATGAGTCGAATTATGGTAGCAGTCTTTTATCTGTTAAATATCATAACATTTACAGTCTCCCTGCTCAGCCAGGTCAAGAACGTATTCGTTTAAAGGATAGTATCTACAGTAAAGGTAAATGGCAATACCAAAAGGTGGATTTTGCAGTTTTTAAGGATTGGTCAAGTTCTATGATGACTTATTTAGAAGAACTTCGCCAAGGAACGTGGGGCGAGTCGACCTATAAAGAGGTGGCGGGAACGACTAGTTATAAAGTTGCGGCAGAAAAACTACAAGCTGCGGGTTTTAGCAGTGATCCAGATTACGCCAAACACCTCATATCTATTATTGAGACCGATCATTTGTCAAAATATGATCGATAAGATTAGAGTACCTCGGAGGTGCTCTTTTTTTGCTTCTCTAGGTCTTGAGATGTATTTTTAGCACTCTCTCAAAAAGAGTGCTAATTTTTTGGTTTTTTGGGTTGACATGTTCAAGTTTAGGTGTATAATAGAATCATAAGTTAGCAGTCGATGTATTAGAGTGCTAACAAATAGAAATGAGGTGACATCGTGATTACGCAAAGGCAAAACACTATTTTGAATTTGATAGTTGAGATGTTCACTCGTACACATGAACCGGTTGGTTCTAAAGCATTACAAGAATCAATTGATTCGAGTTCAGCGACCATTCGTAATGACATGGCCAAGCTAGAAAAGATGGGCTATCTTGAAAAAGCTCATACTTCTAGTGGGCGTATGCCAAGCCGAGCAGGTTTCCAGTATTTCGTCGCTAATTCTTTAAATCTTGATGCGATTGATGAACAAGATGTTTATCAAGTGGTCAAGGCCTTTGATTTTGAAGCCTTTAAACTTGAAGATATCTTGGATGCAGCGGCGAAGCTGCTGGCAGAAATGACAGGATGTACAGCAGTGATTCAAGATGTGGAACCGACACGACAACGTCTGACTGGATTTGACATTGTTCATCTATCCAATCACGACGCTTTAGCGGTTCTTACTCTAGATGAATCTAAGCCTGTGACAGTTCAGTTTGCTATTCCAAAAAATTTCTTGTCTAGTGATTTGGAAATTCTTCATAAGCTTGTTCAAGAACGTTTTTTGGGAAACACTGTCTTAGATATCCATTACCGATTGAGAACTGAGATTCCTCAGATTGTGCAAAAGTATTTCAAGATAACAGATAATGTTCTAGATTTGTTTGATTATATCTTTTCACAACTTTTTAAGGAATTGATTTTCATCGAAGGTAAGGTTGCATCACTGACTTATGCCGACTTAAAAACCTATCAATTTTTGGACAATCCACAACATGTGGCACTTGAGCTTCGATCAGCTATCTCCGATGATGAAGTGACCAAGATTTCGGTTGCAGAATCAACTGAAGAAGCGCTTGAAAATGTCACAGTTATGAGTCATAAATTCCTGATTCCTTATCGTGGGATGGCGCTCATGCATGTGATTGGCCCAGTTGAAATGGATTATCGTCGCATGGTTAGTTTGGTCAATGTTATTAGTAGAGTTTTGGTTATGAAGTTGACGGATTATTACCGTTACCTCAATAGTAACCATTATGAAGTTAGCTAAGATATAACATTTAATAAGTATAGAAAGAGGTGTATGCCTTGACTGAAGATATTAAAAAAGAAGAAGTGAAAGAAGAGGAAGCTACTGAGACAACTGAAGAAGTTGTAGAGGAAGTAAGCGAACCTTCTGAGCTTGAAGAAGCACAAGCGCGTGCCGAAGAATTTGAAAATAAATACCTTCGTGCCCATGCAGAAATGCAAAATATTCAGCGACGTGCCAATGAAGAACGTCAACAATTGCAAAAGTATCGTAGCCAAGATTTGGCAAAAGCGATTTTGCCATCACTTGATAACCTTGAACGTGCTCTTGCAGTTGAGGGCTTGACTGATGATGTCAAAAAAGGCTTGGAAATGGTGCAAGAAAGTTTGGTACATGCTCTTAAAGAGGAAGGGATTGAAGAAATCCAAGCAGATGGTGATTTCGATCATAACTTCCACATGGCGATTCAAACAATGCCTGCAGATGATGAACATCCAGCAGATACGATTGCACAAGTTTTCCAAAAAGGGTATAAACTCCACGAACGCGTCTTACGCCCAGCTATGGTAGTTGTATATAATTAATTGAAAACTTGTCCGAAATGACATAAAACTATGAATGAAAGATAAAAAAGCAAAATAGAAATTAAGTAAAAAGGGGAAAAACATATGTCTAAAATCATTGGTATTGACTTAGGTACAACAAACTCAGCAGTAGCAGTTCTTGAAGGAACTGAATCAAAAATTATCGCAAACCCAGAAGGAAACCGCACAACTCCATCTGTTGTGTCATTCAAAAATGGTGAAATCATCGTTGGTGACGCTGCAAAACGTCAAGCAGTAACAAACCCAGATACCATCATCTCTATCAAATCTAAGATGGGTACTTCTGAAAAAGTTTCTGCAAACGGTAAAGAATACACACCGCAAGAGATTTCAGCTATGATTCTTCAATATTTGAAAGGTTATGCTGAAGATTACCTTGGTGAAAAAGTAACCAAAGCTGTTATTACAGTTCCTGCTTACTTCAACGATGCTCAACGTCAAGCAACTAAAGACGCTGGTAAAATTGCTGGTCTTGAAGTAGAACGTATCGTCAACGAACCAACAGCAGCAGCCCTTGCTTATGGTTTGGATAAGACTGATAAAGAAGAAAAAATCTTGGTATTCGACCTTGGTGGTGGTACATTCGACGTATCTATCCTTGAACTTGGTGATGGTGTCTTTGATGTATTGGCAACTGCAGGGGATAACAAACTCGGTGGTGATGACTTTGACCAAAAAATCATCGACCACATGGTTGAAGAATTCAAGAAAGAAAATGGTATCGACTTGTCAACAGACAAGATGGCTCTTCAACGTTTGAAAGACGCAGCTGAAAAAGCTAAGAAAGACCTTTCTGGTGTCACATCAACACAAATCAGCTTGCCATTCATCACTGCTGGTGAGGCTGGACCTCTTCACTTGGAGATGACATTGACTCGTGCGAAATTCGATGATTTGACTCGTGACCTTGTAGAACGTACTAAAACTCCAGTTCGCCAAGCCCTTTCAGATGCAGGTTTGAGCTTGTCAGATATTGACGAAGTCATCCTTGTCGGTGGTTCAACTCGTATTCCTGCCGTTGTAGAAGCTGTTAAAGCTGAAACTGGTAAAGAACCAAATAAATCAGTTAACCCTGATGAAGTAGTTGCTATGGGTGCTGCTATCCAAGGTGGTGTTATCACTGGTGATGTCAAAGACGTTGTCCTTCTTGATGTAACTCCATTGTCACTTGGTATCGAAACAATGGGTGGAGTGTTCACAAAACTCATCGACCGCAACACTACAATTCCAACATCTAAGTCACAAGTCTTCTCAACTGCAGCAGACAACCAACCAGCCGTTGATATCCACGTTCTTCAAGGGGAACGCCCAATGGCAGCAGATAACAAGACTCTTGGACGTTTCCAATTGACTGATATCCCAGCTGCACCTCGTGGTATCCCACAAATCGAAGTTACTTTCGATATTGATAAGAACGGTATCGTATCTGTTAAAGCTAAAGACCTTGGAACTCAAAAGGAACAAACAATTGTTATCCAATCTAACTCTGGTTTGACAGATGAAGAAATTGAAAAGATGATGAAAGATGCTGAAGCAAATGCTGAAGCAGATGCAAAACGTAAAGAAGAAGTAGATCTTCGTAACGAAGTTGACCAAGCTATCTTTGCAACTGAAAAGACAATCAAAGAAACAGAAGGTAAAGGCTTCGACACAGAACGTGATGCTGCTCAATCAGCCCTTGATGACCTTAAGAAAGCTCAAGAATCAGGCAATCTTGATGACATGAAGGCTAAATTGGAAGCTCTTAACGAAAAAGCTCAAGCTCTTGCAGTTAAACTTTACGAACAAGCTGCAGCAGCACAACAAGCTCAAGCAGGAGCAGAAGGTGCACAAACAGCAGATAATTCAGGCGACGACGTCGTAGACGGAGAGTTTACTGAAAAATAAGATGCAAAGCCCGTTAAAACCTCATAGTGAAAATAGGAGATTCGACGCAGAAACTTTAGTTTCTAGGGAGATTTCTCTTTTTCACCAAGAGGTAAGGTGTGCTCAGTTCGGTAAGGTGTTGAGCTTATCTAGTAAATGATAACAAGAAATCCAGAGGTTGCAAACCAGCCTCTGTTTTTCGCTAAAATAAGTGAAGTGAATATAAGATATAGTTTTACTTCGTATCGTAACAAATATAAAATAGAAAGGAACAAAGAGTGTTCGTCGTTGAACACGGGCTATGGATTAAGCCAAAAAGATAGTTGGTTTCAAGGGACTAGGTGTTCATCTTCAAAACCATTACTTTGGCTTTCTCCATTAGATGCCCTTTGTATCTAAAATTATGAACAATACCGAATATTACGATCGTCTTGGGGTATCTAAGGATGCCTCTCAAGATGAAATTAAACGTGCCTATCGTAAGATGTCTAAGAAATACCACCCAGACATTAATAAAGAACCAGGTGCGGAAGAAAAATATAAAGAGGTCCAAGAGGCCTACGAAACTCTAAGTGATGACCAAAAACGTGCAGCCTATGACCAATACGGACCAGATGGTGCGAATGGTTTTGGTGGTCAAGGAGGCTTTGGAGGCTTCGATGGTGGTGCAGGCTTTGGAGGCTTTGAGGATATTTTCTCTAGCTTCTTTGGTGGTGGTGCTACTCGTAACCCAAATGCTCCACGTCAAGGTGATGACCTTCAGTACCGTGTCAACTTAAGCTTTGAAGAGGCGATTTTTGGTGCCGAAAAAGAAGTGCACTATAATCGTGAAGCGACATGTAAGACATGTTCAGGATCTGGTGCAAAACCTGGAACAAGCCCTGTAACTTGTGGTCGCTGTCATGGTCAAGGGGTTATCAATGTTGATACGCAAACACCACTTGGTATGATGCGTCGTCAGGTAACCTGTGATGTCTGTCATGGAACAGGTCAAGAAATTAAAGAGCCATGTCAAACTTGTCATGGAACAGGACATGAAAAACAAAGCCACAAAGTATCTGTCAAGATTCCAGCAGGTGTTGAAACAGGTCAACAAATCCGTCTTGCTGGTCAAGGTGAAGCTGGTTTCAATGGAGGTCCCTATGGAGACCTCTTTGTAATCATCAATGTTAATCCAAGCGATAAATTTACGCGTGATGGATCAACAATTTACTATACACTTAATATTTCCTTTGTCCAAGCAGCCCTTGGTGACACTGTCGAAGTACCAACGGTTCACGGAAATGTTGAGATGACCATCCCAGCAGGAACTCAAACAGGCAAAACTTTCCGTCTAAAAGGGAAGGGTGCTCCACGTCTTCGTGGAGGTTCACAAGGAGACCAACACGTTACAGTTAAGATTGTAACTCCTACGAAGCTAAATGATGATCAAAAAGAAGCTCTCCTTGCATTCGCCAAAGCAAGTGGTGATGAAAAAATCGCACCACAGAAAAAAGGTTTCTTCAATAAAGTAAAGGATGCCTTAGAAGATTTATAAAGAAGGGACGCGAAAGGCGTCTTTTTCTTTATGCTAAAAACTGTACGGGGTCAGTTGGCGATTGACCTACTTTTTATCCTTAAAAAAATCTGATATGATAATTCTATGGTTAGATACAAAGCGACAATTTCCTATGATGGTACACTTTTCTCAGGTTTTCAAAGACAACCAAATGCACGTTCCATTCAAGAAGAACTTGAAAAGACTCTCTTACGGTTAAATAGCGGTACACCTGTCACCGTTCATGGAGCGGGTCGTACAGATGCAGGTGTTCATGCCTATGGACAAGTTATCCACTTCGATTTGCCTCAGGAGCGGGATCCAGAGAAGTTACGTTTTGGTTTAGATACGCAATGTCCAGATGATATTGATGTTGTTAGTATCGAACTTGTATCGGAGGAATTCCATGCACGATACAATAAACACAGTAAAACTTATGAGTTTCTAGTAGATGCAGGGCGACCTAAGAACCCCATGATGCGTAATTATGCCACCCACTATCCCTATCCTTTGAGTTTAGCTCCTATGCAGGAGGCTGCTAAGGATTTGGTCGGTACACATGATTTTTCAGGCTTCACAGCTTCAGGAACTTCTGTAGAAAATAAAGTACGCACAATTACCCAGGCTAGTGTATCTATCGATGAGAAAACTGGATTTTATATCTTTACTTTTTCTGGTAATGGTTTTCTCTATAAGCAAGTTAGAAATATGGTTGGCACCTTGTTGAAGATTGGCAATGGTCGCATGCCTGTTTCGCAAGTGAAGACAGTGTTAGAAAGTCGTGACCGTAATCTTGCAGGACCAACGACAGCTGGTAATGGTTTGTATTTAAAGGAGATACGATATGAGTAATGAATTGATTTTAGCGATTTCAGGGAATGATATTTTTAGTGGTGGCGGACTTCATGCAGATTTAGCGACATTTACCACAAATAAACAGCATGGATTTGTGGCTCTTACCTGTCTAACAGCTATGACTGAGAATGGTTTTGAGGTCATTCCGGTTGATACTAATGTTTTTAAACAACAACTTGATTCACTAAAAGATGTCCCCTTCTCAGCAATTAAAATTGGTTTGTTGCCTAACGTTGAAATCGCAGAATTAACGTTGGATTTTGTTAAAAATCATTCTGATATTCCAATTGTCTTGGATCCCGTTTTAGTATGTAAGGAGACTCATGACGTTGAAGTTTCTCAACTACGTGATGAATTGGTTAAATTTTTCCCTTATATCACGGTTATCACTCCAAACTTACCTGAAGTCGAACTGCTTATAGATAGAAAGGTCAAGACTCTTGATGATATGAAGCATGCGGCTAGCTATCTCAATGAATTAGGTGCTAAGACTGTCGTTGTTAAGGGTGGAAACCGCTTGGATGGTACTAAAGCGATAGATGTCTTTTATGATGGGACAGACTACAAATTGTTTGAAGAAGCTGTGCTAGACAAAAATAATACCGGTGCAGGATGTACATTTGCTTCAAGTATAGCTAGTGAATTAGTTAAAGGATGTTCAGAAACTGAAGCTGTGGCAAATGCTAAAGCCTTTGTTTATGAATCAATTAAACAATCAAATGAATTTGGAGTAGTTCAATATGCAAAATAAGAAAACAAAAGAGCTAACATTATTAGCTATCTTAACAGCTTTATCAGTGACCTTTGGATTCGTAGCTAAAATTCCAACTCCAACAGGGCTTTTAACTTTGGTAGATGCAGGAATCTACTTCACAGCTTTTTATCTTGGGAAGAAAGAGGGGGCAATTGTGGGCGGATTGTCTGCTTTTCTGATAGATCTGCTATCATCTGCTCCGCAATGGATGTTTATCAGTTTGTTAATCCATGGTGCACAAGGTTATTTTGCTGGCTTTAAAGGGAACTATCGTATCCTGGGCCTTCTGATTGCAGCAGTTGTGATGGTGGGTGGCTATGCACTTGCTTCAGTATTTATGTATGGAACAGGAGCTTCAATCGCAGAAGTAATTCCTAATTTCTGCCAGAATGCCCTTGGCGTAGTTGTTGGATGGGTATTGTATCAAGGATTCAAAAAAGTTCAATCTAAAAAAGGTTAATAGATTTACTAAAACCCTATTGACAAGTATTGATTTGGGTGTTAAGATATAAAAGTTGTCTTAACAGACTTGCCATAAACTTGAAAAGGTTCCAAAACTTTAAAAAAATTATTGACAAGGTAAGTCAGAGATGATATTATAAATAAGCTGTTTCGGAAGGGGCGGCGAACACGAGAAGTAAAAAAACTTCGAAAAAAGTGTTGACAAACTATTCTAGATTTGCTAGAATATAGGAGTTGTCTTAAGAGAGACAAAGACCTTTGAGAACTGAATAAGAAACCAAGTGCAGGGTTATGATAGAAGAAATTATAACCTGTCAATTTACAAGAATAAATCGTCAGATGACGGTAATGAGTTAACGCTCGAACAATTATTAAATTTTTAATGAGAGTTTGATCCTGGCTCAGGACGAACGCTGGCGGCGTGCCTAATAC
>OGTG01000096.1_pt1 | contig 66921 bp, 76 predicted proteins | sample 1574571 | NCBI WGS metagenome assembly OGTG01 (sample SAMN03295826, study PRJEB24534) | human gut metagenome | isolation source: fecal sample 1 from infant 4 | host: Homo sapiens | place: USA: Pittsburgh, PA | collected 2014-07
TGGCCTTTATTATTAACAAGCTCAATACCTGCTAAATCTTTAGCTCCTTGTGCTATTATCATATCTTTAGTAATTCCAAAGTCTTTAAGTCGTTCAAGTTCTCCTGTCTGTGCATCTGCAACAGCTTCAACTGCTTGGTCTATAGATTTCCCCATAGCTCCAGCCATATCCCCTGCAAGTGGCAATATTTTTTGAGCTTCTAGACCATAACTCTGAAGTTTTACAGTAGCATCAACTATCTCTCCAGTTTCAAAAGGAGTTTTATTAGCATATTGTGTCGCCCATGAAAAAATTTCACCTGCTTTTTTTTGGTCTTTCATTACTATATTAAGAGTATTTCTATATTGTTCCATGCTTGATGCTTGTTCAATCATGGAACTTCCTATTTTTTTAACTCCCATAGTAAGAGCACTTGCAGCAAGTACAGTTTTCACCTTATTACTTACTGAGTCCAATTGATTTCTAGCATACCCTGAAACAGCTGCTGTTCTTGAATTAATTTTATTAATAGAGCTTATAGTTCCACTTGCATATTTATTAACAGTTGAAAAAGTTCTCTGTAGTGTAGGATTTATCTGGCCACCAATTACCACATTCGTAAGTAAATTTTTTGCCAAAACTTCATCACTCCTTTTTACTCATAGCTTTTTTATACTCTTGATTTCTTCTTTCACTTTCATCAACAAGTGAATCATAATAATCAAGTAAATCAATTAGAGTCATTGAGTAACAGGCTTTTCTTGAATTGGATGTTTCCAATGTTATCTGAGCAACTATTTCTTTTAATTGCTTTCTTCTTGGTTTCCATCCGAGTCTTGTATAAAAAAAGCTCGAGCTATATTTGCAGCCTCCGTATAATCCTTAAGTTTTAATCTATTTACATCTGAAAAATCTAAATCTGATGCTTTTGCAAACATTCTGCCTCCAATTATAGGGTCTAATTCATAAGATGCACTTACCATATAGCCACTTCGTGTTGCTTCTTTAAAGACTTCTTCTATATCCATTCCTGTTAATTTGTCAAAATCATATTTAATTTCATTGGTTTCTTTTCCATCAATTGAAATAGGTCTTTTTAATTTTAAAGTTCCAGTTCCTATAATTTCTATATTATTTTCCATAATTATTACCTCCAAATAAATAAACCAGGAATAGTTTCCTAGTTTTTATAATTAGTTTTATAAATATTGTGATATATCACTGTACATGTTCTTTCCATTAATAGAATATATCCCATTAAGTTTATCTATATTTAAAATTTCTTTTCCATCACATATTCTCTTATATGCAATAACTTCAAACGACAGACTTCCATCCTGCGAAGCACCGGATTCAATTTTACCTTCATCAGCTTTTTTATTTGCAACAGTCAAAAATGCCTTATTTGCTATTATCCTAGCTTTCCCTGTAGATGTATCATATGCATCTGTTACCCATCTATACTCAAGCTGACTAGAAGCTGATAATGTTGCAAATTTATCATCCGATACTCTCATTGAAATTTCTGTTTCCATTGAACTTATCTGTCCATAACTTGGAAGATCAAGCTCTCCCATTATTCCTGAACCTTTTATTGTATCTGTTATTTTTTCAACAGATGGCAGAGTAACATCTGTTGAGTTTCCAATTTTCTCTGCTGAACCACTATCTCTTACATATACAGAGAAATCAATAGTTTTATTTTTAATTTCCTTAGCTGCTGTACTCATTTATTCATCCTCCTCTGTATATAAATTTTCAATACCCTTAGATGTAGATTTAACTCTCTGAGTAATTGATTTAGCTGGTGGAGTATTTGTCACTAATGTATCAAAAGTGAAGTCTCCCTGTATCATATCTGATCTTGCATTATTCTTATTGTTAAAACTAATTTCACCATAAAGAAGTTGTCCCGCTGTAACATATGAATTTAATATAGTCTGTTCTGATACAATTAATGCATCTACATCATTTCGTGTCATTGGTTTATCTATTAAATCTATATTCCTATAATTAAAGTCATTAAGCAAAAATTTATTCATCATTATGTTGACATCAAATATTTCATCAACAGCAGTAGTAGAACCATAATCATAATTAGCCATATGTGGCCCCCATAAAACATATTTCCCACCACTATAGATAGCTGTTGTAATTCCTTTTTCATTAAGTTCATTAGCTTTTTCTTGGCCAAACCTAATTTGTTTGCCATTCGCAATTAGAGAATCTATATCTATAGCTTTATTAGATGAACTTTCATAAGGAATTCCATCATTTTCAGCATCAGTTTGTAGTTTTCGTACTATTGCAACTATAGATCCCCATAATTCTTTATTGCCAGTTTTAAATTTTGGCCAACATGTTTTTTCACACGTAGAATTATATTTATTAGCATCTTTCCATTTAAGTGCTTTTTCTCTGGAATCTGCCTCATTCGAATTAATATCTGTATAACAAATAGCTTCCCACCTGTCACTTATTCTAGATGTTGATTTAACTAAAGCTTGCTCTATTTCCTTTATGTGTGAATATCCTGGTGCTGCTAATATTTCAGGTATTATATTCAATTCTTCATAAACATCTTGTATCGCTTGTATTCCTGTCCTTGTCTCAGTTTCTTCTTCATATGATCCAATAACATTCTCAGGTTTTATTTTAGATGTCTCAACCTTCTTATATGATATTGAAATAGATTCCCCAAGACCATCTTCTAATTCCGATACTTCTAATTGTCCTGATTCATTATATTTTAATTCATAATCTGTGCCCAATATTTTATCTGTAATAATAATGGAATCTACTATTACATTATCTACAATAGTTCCAACTCCATTTATTATTTCTAATGTAGAAGTAGTATTGTCTGCATTAGTTATAGTGTCTAGCACAATAACTACTATTGGTCCAATGGGTTTAATATTATTTGAAAAATGAGCAAATATTACTGCTGATAATGTAAATTCATCAAAATTATCGGTTTCTCTATAACCTAGTTTCGTCTGAGCCTGTTCAGAGTTTCTAATAAGTAATGGCTTATTTATAACTCTATTTTCTTTTTTTACTCTGTGTATTGGAGCAGTTCCTATATAAATAGGCACTGTTTTACTTGTAGATATTGATTCATCACTTGCAACTAACGAACCATATAGTCCATGTTTATATGCCATTTTAACACCGCCTTATAAAAAATTATTATTTATATTTATTTCTATTGGAGCTCTTGATATGCTAAAAGTCATTTCAGAACTCCAATAGGGATAATTTTGTTCTGATATTTTCCATTTTATAGGTTTATCAACAGAATTTATTTCTTCTGAAATAGGACTATTATTTAATTCATTTCTTGTAATTCCTATAAGATTTAATAAATCTTTATATCCATTAGTATTAGGACTTAGTTTCCCATTTAATTCCGTTGTTCCTGGATCATATGTTGTAAATGTAATTCTAATTCTTCTTGTTACCTCATCAGAATTATCTTCACCTTCATCTATCATAACTACAATTGATGGAATATCAAATCCGTAACTTTCTAAGAAATTCTTAGGTGGAACCCATCCTATATAAACTGCTGGATTTACTAAATCATAACTTTGTTCTACAATATTATTCTCAGGTGGTTTTTCTAGCTTAATTTTATTTGCAACATTATTTATAAGAAACTTACTCAAACTTTTTAAAATCTCTATATCTGTCATATTACCTCCTGCTAGTTAATTTATTTAATCTAAATTCTATTTCATGATTTATTCTATTTTTAAGTTGCTCATTAGCCTGTTCTAATATATTTTCACTTAATTCTGAATTTGAAACCATTTGAGGAACAGATAATGTTTTTAATACTTTTATAGGATACTGTTTACTTGTTTCTCTTCTTACGATGTGCAAATTACCACCAATAGCAGTAACAAACGCCCTTGGATGAGTATTTATCTTCTTATACCCTGATTTCTTAACTTTTACTTTTAGATTGCTTCCTTTTGTCCACCCTGATTTTAAATTTGCTGGAAAATGACTAAGTGTTATTGGTCTGCCTATACTTGTTATTGTTGCTGACAAGTTGTTTGTTGTAGATTTCTTAACCTTAAGAGTTTGAGCTACTTCCCCTGACTTTATTGAATATTCTCCTGAAACTTCTTTCTTAATATTCTTATTTACAAAAGTAATAGTTCTATTCAGAGCTGCATTAGTAGCCTTTGGGATTTCCTTAGGAAATTCACTCAGTTTGCTTAATGATTTTCTTAACTCTGAATCATCTATTTTTATATTTACAGCCATTAATTCATAGCTCCCTGCAGTATAATTTCATACACTCCCGAATCATACTTAACATCAAATACGCTATACAGGCATCCATCAAAATTCTGCATTTCCCCACTCTTCGGCTTCTTAAATACATCTGATTCTTTTATGAAATATAGAAGGTCTGCCTGAAGTATTCCATCATATTCTTTTCTTATTCTTTCCTTAAGTGTTTCATTATCAATTACAACAGTCCTAGGCATTCCATCAATACTATGTGTATCTCCAAATTCATCTAAATTGAAAAATACATCTAAATCTTCATTTATCTGTTCTTTAAAACTTAGCATATTGAAGTTCCTCCATAAATCTTTTATTTTTTTTGAATTTATTTTTTAGTACCTGCTGTACATCACCATAACTTTTCTTAAATTTATTATCTATTTTCAAAACTGCACCACATTCAATCAATTTTTCAGCATCTGTTAAAGTAATATCAGTGATTGTATCACCAATGCTATACAATTTTCCATTATGAGATACATTGATGATACATTTAACACTCATCTGATATTGCTAAACTACTTTCGATATAAACCATGCATCTACTTCAACAGGACATGCTAATGGTCTAGACATTAATTGAATGTATTTTGCAGCAGGTTTCTTTTGAATCCATGAATCAGGGCATCTTGTCCCTTCTATGCTTACAAATTCTTTGCTAGCATTATCAATTATTGCATTTACACCATATCCCATAAATCCTTGCATCTGTGAGCTAAAAATTCCACAGTAATCAGCTGGTATTAATGATTTTACTTGTGGATTTTTTGGATCAGTAAAATTATCTAAATACCATTCATTATATTGATAAATACTTAATCCTAATTTAGGAATAGTACCAATATAAGTTGCTCCATTTGGAAGCTGTCTAGGTTCTATAGTTGCAAGATTCATATGTTCTGTATCAAGTATCTTTTGAACGCTTGCATTATTTACAAATTCACTTGCTGCATTTTGTCCTAATATACATATATCTGGATTTACAAAACCTGTCTTCTGTACCTGCTTAGCCATTTCTTCAATTTGACTTATAGGTTTTGCTTTTGCATCTGACCATAAATCAGTTCCAGACTTAACATCTTTATTTGTAAATTTAAAATCTATTTCATAATTTACACCTTTACCAATCACAGGTATTTTACCTGTAAATAAAGTCTGAGCACACATCCATTCTTCTCTTCTTGTTATCATTTCATCTATCTGTAAAAAATCTCTTGCTATTTTTTGTGCAGCACGTTCTTCTGGAGATATTGAGTTATATGGAAGTTCTCCAGCAGTTCTTTTTAATATATCGCCTGCTGTAGTTACTCTGTCAGCTGTAACAAGTGCTGGTTTAAACTGCTTTGTTACATATCCTTGATTTTCTGTTGTTGTTTGAGCTATTTTGTCATGTACAAATGGAGCGAGTTCTCTATTTCCTTTTGTAAAATCGACATCAATATACTCTGTATTTGAAGTTTCTACTCTTCCAAAGAAAGTATCTTTTAAAAATGTTTTTACTTGGGGATTTCTTTCTATAACAGAAAGCATTGTTCTTGGATCAAATAAATTTAATGGCATTTACATTCATCTCCTCTTGATTTTATTCTAAAAATATTCCTAATTTTCTTGCTAATATAGCCAATGCATTTACATCTTCTTCATTTGCAAGTACATCTTTTACTGATGATTTATAAAATTCTCCTGATAGATAAACTGGAATCTGAGTTTTACTTATGTTTTCCTCACTAACTTCTGATGCCACAGCTGAAAATCCATATAATTCTCCATTTTCTGATTTTATAGTAAATTCCTTGCTAGTAGAATTATAATAAACCGGCTGCATTTCTTTTATACTTTCTGCTGCTTTAAGATCCACCTCTGATACTTTTACAGGAATATTAGCTCCACTTCTTATTTTTTCTGGTATAAATACCTCTTCATTAAATCCATTCATTATCGAATTCCTCTCTTTCCCAACGCTCTGTCTAAAATAGATTCTGTTTCATCAATATCATATCCATCTTTAGCAATATTTCTTTCATGAGTTGATGTTGGTTTTACATCATCAGCACCAGAATTTCTAATATCATCATCCCTGTTATTTAAATAATCCTGACCTTGCTGTTTTTGAGCATTTAATATAAGCACTGCACATTGGCCTGCATCTATAATTTCTTCGTATTTGGCTTTATTTTTAATCTCATTTGCTCCTGGAAGTCCATCTATAGCCTTAATTCTTTCTCTTTCTTGAACTTGTGCTGCATTTACTACTTCTTTATAGACATCAGGATATTTATCCTTTAATTCATGTGCATTTTTAATCACATCATCATCTCCTCTTTTATTATTTAATTTATTAAAAAAATAGCTTTGGTTATTCAAATTTGAATTACCGCTACTATTCCTTAAACTATTTTTAGATATTTTATCTTTTATCTTTTCTTTAAAATCATCTGGCATATTACTTAAATCAGTGCCAACTTTATTAATTATTAACATATTCTTATCAATAACTGGATTATATTCATCATCATCAAACATAACTTTATCAATAAATCCATTTTCAACAGCTTCTTCAGCGGTCATCCAGTTATCACCATTAAGAAAAGTTTCAAGCTCATCTTTTGTTTTACTTGTTTTATATTGATAAGCATTCATTATTATATCTTTTACCTTATCAAGCATTATTTTATATTCATCTAAATCTGATGAATTAAAATAACCACATAAACCAGCTAGTGGTGGATGTGTCATAAATACAGCACATGGAGATATCTCAGATTCTCCTGCCATTGCAATTATCGTTGCAGCGCTCATGCACATTCCATCTATTTTTACTTTTATATTAGCTTTCATATCTCTAAGTATTGTATAAATAGCTGTTGCTGCAAATACATCTCCACCATTGCTATTAATTCTTACTGTAATATTATCTTTATCCTTATATGAATCTAATTCCTTAATAAAATCATTAGATGCAACTTGACCTGATGAATCCCACCAAGAAAGACTGCTTACTATCTCACCATATATTGTGAGTTCAACTTCTTCATCTTCAACATAATTAAAATCCCAAAACTTCTTGTCTGATACTGATAACATTCCTTTTGAAATAGAAGAATCATTAACTATTAGTAATTTTTGATTGTTCAGCTTCTCTAACAATATTTCTAACCTCCTCTATTAATGTAACTTCTTGTTTTCTTTGTTTTATATTTTGATAATAATCACCTCCTGTAAGTTCCATTGTTTCTTTTGCTGCTGTAGAAAAACCATTATCAATTCTTTTAATTGCTGCATCTACTTCTTTATTAGGATCAAGTTGACCAGCACTAGGCCCTGACCACTCTGCATTACAGTAAGCTTTCCTAATTAATGGATTATTGAAAAATCCTGGAGCATATATCCTTCCTTTTGCTACTGCTTCATGCATCCATTCAACAAATATAGGTTGACAAAAATCATTAGCCATCCATGTTCTTCTCATTCTAAACATTTTCCATGCTTCAAGAAGAGCCGCACGACTTGCTGAGTATGATGCTGTAAATTCTTTAGTAAGTAATTCCTTTGGTATTTCAAGCGCTGCTCCTATCTGCCTTGTTATTGCATTTACAAATCCATCAAAAGCAGTGTTTGGTCTACCAGGGTTAATTTCTTTTGCGGTTTCTCCCTCACCTAACTGAACAACAGCTCCATTACCTAATTCATAAGTTGTATCATCATCAGAATCAATTTCATCTTCAAAATTTATATTAGAACCAAATACATTTCCATCATCAGTGTTTTTACTTTCAATGAATACAGTAAACATTCCACTAACAACTGCTGCCATAAGTTCAGCTTCTGTATATCTACTTAATTGTTTAAGAGCTTCAATTACAGGCGCTAGAATTGGAACTCCCCTTCTTTGTCCTATTCTCTCACTCTCCATGAGATGTAATATATTAGGTCTTCCAGTTTTACTTCCATAAGCTTTTACTTTAATCCATTTAGGAGCTTTATCCCATGTTGTTGCTAATGGATGCCTTGAACATATATGATAGTATGTTATTTCACCATTTTCATTTGTTTCAACACCCTCTTGAAGTGTCTCTGAATTAGAAACATAGTTCTTATTACAAACTCTGTCAGCTTCAATTAATAGTATTCTAATATCGTATATCTCATTGATTCTTTTTATAGTGGGTAACATTACAAATGCATCACCATTCATAATCCAGCTTAAAAACGCCACCTGTTGAAGTTCATAAAAATCATTTATTCTTTCTACATCACAATTCTTACTCTCAGCCCATAAGCTAAATTCACGTTCAATTTGTGTTTCAAGATTTCTTGTTTCTTCTGGTGTAAGTCCTAAAAATTCTCCATCAATCTGTGATTTTAACCTTAATCCTGCCCCTATAACATTTGTTCTTGTTGTTTTAAGTGCAGATGTTGCAATAGGAGCACCCATAAATAAATCTCTTGATCTTTGCCTAAGAGTTTTAATATTATCTGAAATATCTTCTTTAGGTGATCCACCTCTACTCAGCCATCCTAGTAATGATTTTTTGCTTCTACTTGCTCCATAGTTTGAATATCCAGTATTGATAAAATCAAGTTTCTTTCTCGCAAATTCTCTTCTTAAGGCTTTTTCAGGGTTGAATGATGCTATTGCTCTATCTATAACATTCATGTTATTCCTCCTATAAATCTCTAGGAACTATTCTAAATACTCTATTTCTTCCTCTTCTTTTTTCTATGTTATTTGCTTTTGCTAATTCACTTTTCCAATAATCAATTTGTGCTTTTATACTTGATAAATTAGCTCTTGTCAGTGTTCTTCCAGCTATTGAATAACTTTGACCATTACAAACTGCTAATTCTGCTTTAAGCCATGCATCTAAATGCTCTCTACAAGTCTCTATATTAAATACCATATCGTTTCCTCCTTTTAATAAAGAAGGTGTTCCTCATGAACACCTTATAAACCTTTTGAACTTTTATTTTTCTTTTTTCTGTTATTCCTATTTATCTGCATAAAAATATTTCCATTCATATTCCTTTTAGCCATCTCTTCAACATTAGGATTTAATATTTCATATGCTGCATTTGCATAGTTTCTTAAGTCAAATGCTTCATTTCGTATTCCACTAGATTTCTTTACCCATTCATAAGTACGCTTTCCTTTCTTTATTTTTAATACTCTTTTTTCTGATGTTAATGCTTTAAAGTATTTTTCATCATATCCCTTATCTTCTTCTATTGGAAAATGGCAATATCCAGGGCCAATCTCTTTAATATTCAATCTTGAAAGTATATTTTCTTTACCATTATCAACTCCAAGTATGAATAACATGCACTTTATAAGATTATTTCGTGACATTTTATGAATAAATGGTATTCCATAGCCACCCATACCCTTAATTGCATATATTCTTCTTTGTTCACGTACTTTACAGAATTTATATACTTCTTCTGTATTATGTCCACCTGAATCTATACATGTAGCTGAAATTACAAGCCCCTCTCCTTCTGGATACCAGAATGTTTTGGATAAATATAAATCTAATTGAGTCCATACTATACTTTTGCTTGGATCTCCATAAATAACTTTATATTCAATCCCCCATGTTTCCCTATTCAGTCCCCATCCAACAACTTCAATTTCTAATCTATCATCCTGAACATCAACTCCTGCTGTTAATAATATTACTTGTGGTGGTACTTCTGCAGTATAGAACTCTCTTCTGTTGATTAATTCATCCTTCTCTGCTCCTTCACCTTCATTATCTTCCCATACTTCACCAAGCGAAGTGTTAACCCATGTTTTCAATGTTTCTGCACCATTCTTCTTAGCTTTTTTAAAATCTTCAATAATATCTTCCCATCTTTCCCATGGTGAAGCCAATGCATTTAAATGAAATCCCCGTTTTTTTATTCTTTCTGGATGTTCTGCAATCCATTTTCCTTTATTAGCTTTCCATTCAAATTCATTAAACCTCTCACCACAGAATTCACATTCATGAGTAACATCTTCAAATTTAATATTTCCCCATCTTAGTGGCTGAAATTTACCACATATAGGACAAGGTAAGCACCATTCTTCCTTTGTACTTTCATCAAACTCCATCTCAATTCTTGAAATACCTTTTTCTGTAGGAGTTGATACAAAGAATTTTTTCTTGTTCCAGAAAGTTTTTGTTCTTTTTTCAGCCAAAGATAAAGGATCACCTTCAATACCTGCACTTTGTGGGAATCTATCAACCTCATCAGCTAATAGAATCCTTATAGGTCTTGAAGATAATCCTGTTGGTGAATTGGCACCAGTCAAAGCAACATACCCTCCTGGAAATCCTTTTTCTAAAAGAGTATTATCAGAATCTCTTGATTTTGCATCTTTTACTTTTTCTTTCAATGTCGGTGTATCTCTTATCATTGGCGCAAGTCTTTTTTTAGAATAAGATGTTGCCAAATCCAATGTCGGCATCAGTAACATTATTGGTGATGGATCATAATCAATAAAATATCCAATGATATTATTAATAAGTTCTGTTTTCCCTACTTGGGCACTACTCATGACAACAATAGTTTCAGTTTCTTTGTTTGATAATGAATCCATAATTTCCCTTTGGTATTCTGCTCTTGAAGTTTTCCATTGGCCAGGTTCAGCAGAACTTTCAGGTGACAACTTTCTATAGTTATCTGCCCAGCTTGAAACTGTAAGCAATGGTGGTGGTTCTAGGATAGATGCTAATTTTTTAAATAAATCAATAGTTCTTTTATGAATCTGTAGTTTCTTTCGACTCATTTTGTACCTCATCATCTAAAACATCAACATATTCATTACTATAGAAATCATTAGGATTATACTTGCTCATTTCATTTAACGCATCTAATACTTCATTCTGCAAAATTTCTTGAATATCAGCTATTGTACTAAGAGTTATTAATCTTGGTGCTGCTCTTGATGGGAGTGCAAGTATTTTGGCTTTGAAATTAGAAAGCATATCGTTCATCACTCTTTCAACATCTTCACTATAATGCATAGTACCACGCATTGCTGCAAGTTCAAGTTCAATCTTCTCTCTTTTTCTTCTTTCCAGTAATGCATGTTCTTCATCATAATCAATTTTACCTGCTTCAGTTTTATTTTCTTTAAGATCTGCCGATGCTTTTATGTAAGTTATATAACTTTTTATATTGTCCTGTAATGAATATTTACCACGTGCAATCTTTTGGATAACACCTTCATTTTCAAGCTGTCTTATTCTTCGTGTAGTCAATCCAAACAAATTAGATAATACTGTACTCGATACTGTTACCTTCTCAACATTATCTATTTTCTTAACATCATTGCTCAAAATACATCCTCCTCTCTTAATTCGGTAACGGAAACACCTTTAAAAATTTTTTTGTAACTAGAAAAGTTTTGGGCATCGCTAGACCCTCGGGGCATTTCATTCTCTGAAAGAACCTATACTATTATATAAAAATAAACAACAAAGAACTAAAAGATAACTAATCTTTTAGTTCTTTGTTCCTAAATATTAAAATTGTTTTCTTCAGATAATAACTCTTTTAGCGCTTGCAATTCTAACTTATTCATATGAATTTCACTTCGCTCATCTTTAAACTTTTTTTTACTATCCTTTATTGCAATTTTGTTATTATGTAAATAATATAGTCCTACAATACACATAAATATGACAATAAGCATAATACCAAAACTATACCATTGACCTACATTTACAAACTTATCTATTGCAAAAAGTATTGTTATAGTTCCTAATATCATACTAACAATACTAAAACTCTTGTCCTCTACTATTATAGTCCTATTATTTTCTATGTCTTCAGTAGCAAGTTTTAATAAATTATATATTCTTATTCTTTTTTCTTTACTATCATTTCTATACTTATCTTTAAAAAACAAATAGTCTTTCAAATCCTGATCTACCATTTTTTCACCTCTTTCCCATAATAATATTATTCAACACAATTAACTATATTCCTACTTCTATAGTTAATTAATGTTACATATCTTATAATTCTGTAACATACTTTCAAAAAAATAATTTCCAATATATATACTAAAAATCTTCCACTTTAATTTTACATGCCTTTTTTATGTAACATTTATAGACAAATAAAAAAGCGCTTCCGCTTTTATCGTCTAAGATAGCTTACTTCTTCTACTATCTTGTCTTTCCTATCTTGGTTAACTCCTATATATCTAAGTGTTGTCGATAAATCCGAATGGTTTAATATCTCTTTTATCGTTATTCCATCATGAGTTCTTTGATATAATTGATACCCAAACGTTTTTCTAAGAGTATGGCATCCAATAGATTCAAGTCCAAACTTCTCAGCTGCATCAGTTAATATTCTATATGCTTGTTGTCTTGATATTGGTCTATTTTTTCCTTTTTTGCTTAAAAAAATATATTCATAATCAAGCTTATCTTTCATAAAACTTTCAAGAATATATTTTAAATCTTTAGGTATTTTCATTCGCTTTTCTTTTCCAGTTTTTTCTTCACGTATATAAAAATATTCTTTAGTTTTTCCGCTACTATCTCTAAGATCCCTTATTCTGAATTTTAATATATCGGAAATCCTCAGACCAGTATAAATTCCAAACATAAATAGAACATAGTTTCTTTCACTATGTATCTTTAAATAATCAGCAATATCATAAATATCTTCCATTTTTCTTATAGGTTCAACGGTATTCATTCCTGTTTCACCTTCTTTTCTCACTGTTATTAAAACATTCAAGTATATCTTTTGAGTTGTATTGATTATAAAATACATTTATTGTTTCACAGTTTCTTTTACTGCTACACTCATTACACATATCTGGAGACCTTGCACAAATAACTCTACCATTTTCAAATTTCATATTTAATTTTAACTTTTTACTCATACGCAGAACCCCCATGCATTTAATAATAAAAGCACATACAATAATCTGCATGTGCTTACTAAATTCAAATCAATATATATTTTTTCACCATACATAAACTGTACCATTGCTTTCTAAATTTGTACATAAAATTTTCTTTACTTTTTCCTAAATTTGTCCTAAATTTGTCCTAATTTTTTCCCTAATTTGTCCTAAATTTTTCTTAACAGTATCCAATTCCCATTGCAAATTTATATAATGCATTTTCTTTTAATTTGTAATATTTATTTTTATCAATTTGTAATTCATCTTTTACTTCATTAACAGAAACATCATCTCTAAAATAACTGCATTCAATAATTCTTTTACTCTGCTTATCTAATCTGTCATAAACAAATCCTACAGCATTTACTAATGCTCTTTTGTATTCAATATCAACTATACTCTTCCCAACTGGATCACTTGGACTTAGATTCTTATCTATAATAACATCTGGTCTTATTGCCGAACCTAATCCAGGTGTTTCAATTGATATTAAATAATACGGATAATTTTTCAAATCATTTTCTACTTCCCTTTTAATTTTTCTGTATAGTTCCTTTTCGATTTTCATTTTAAATCACCTATCCTTATGCTATAATTTAGATAGGTTGATTAGAGAACTAATGTTTCAGGTCAATTCTCTAATTTATGTATGAGGTGTTTGTGATGAACACCTTTTTTATTATGTTAAGCTTCTGTAACATACCATTTGTCCAAAATTTCTTCACTCGAAAAATAATTGCTTGACTGCCATATTGAAATTACTGGATTAAAGAATTTTAACTTAATGTTATTATCTTTGCATTCAAACCTATAACTATATCCACTGTTTTTGCTTGTTATAATATTATTGCCATCTATAAAATCATTGTATACTTTATCGAATGTATATTCTTTACTCTTATTAATTATTGGCTCGTCCATATATATCTCCTTAAAAGTTATAAGTATTAATTCAAATTTATATTCCTTCTGAACATAGATAAATCTATGTATTTCTTTGTTTCTTTTGGTGTACATATTGCTGTTAAGTATGTTTTAGTTAATTCATTTGCCAATTGTATATCAGCACCTTGCTTAATTAATTCTTTATTAAATTCAATACTACATTTAGCAATTAATATAGTTGACTCTATAATTTCTTTTATATCTTCTTTCTTCATACCCTACCCTTTCCGAAATCTAACAATTCTAAATAATTTTATTTTTTCTCGGGAATATTATTCAATGAGGTGACAATCATGAAACAGCGCTTTTCTATTTTACTAGCATCATTAATAGTATTTACTTTTATTAGTATTATGTAGTATTTTAAGTATAAAAAATACCGCAAATTCATTTTTTGAATAATGCGGTGTTATAAAATATTTTATATTATCCTACTGTTGCAATTGCTTTGACCTTTGTTTCTTTGTGTACCTAATTTGCAAGTTTATCAAATTCAGCTGATGAATATTTATATTTTTTACTTTCACTTCCATAATCTAAACCATATTTATCTAACATATGAGCTAACGGTGTGAATTCAAATTCGTCATCTCCATTACTATCAATTACAGTTTGTCTAACTAATCCATTTTGTGATAAAAAGTCGATGTGGATATTCTCTTTCAATGTCGTTTTTTCAATGTTTTCATTTAAAAATTTTAAATCTTCTTGCAATGTATTCCTTAATGCATTGCATAACCTATAATACTCTGTTTTTTCTATAAATTTTAATAATAACGCTCTTGTTAAATGAATCATTGACTCAACCTTGCTATCTGTCTCCAAATCATCAATTATTTTAATTATTCTTTTTGAATATTCAACCGCCTCTTCTTCATTACCTGCAAAAATTTCAGATAATTTTCTAGCATCATCATTGTCTAAGAAAACACCTTTTAAAAACATTTCAAATTTTTCCCAGAATAAAAAATCACGTATTAGCATTGGACTTGAAACAATGAGTTTAATCGCATCTTTGGCCGCAAATACATCTCCAGTAGCTGCCTTTATTAAATTCTCCCAAAAACATTTTAATTTACTATGAGATTCATCTGATTTAGCTAATAAATTAATATCATCCATTACTCCCATTAGTATGCACCTCTTTCTAAGTTATTATTTATATCCATTATAGCATATTGAGAGCTACATAATATTTTGCTTACTTAACCGCATTATTCAATTTTCAAAGAACATTTCTAGCAATTACTACACACGTTCTGACATTTGTTCATATCCAAAAAGTGTTCTTCACGAACACCTTTTTATATTTTTACTTATCTGCTATCACATTCTCATAAATCAATAAATCTAACTCCTGACTTACTTCAATTGTCCTTTCATCAGCAATTCCAAACACTGATATGTATCTATATAACTTTTCTCTCATATCTTCTAATCCCACTTACTTCTCTCCTCCAATTAATTTAAATATTCAATATTGTCAATAAACAGTTTTGCTGCTTCAACTGATACTGCTGCCACGCCTGCTATTATTGGTATAACATCTTCTTTTATACTTACACCATTTAATGCTGCTTTTAATGCGATCTCTTGTTTCTTTTCATTGCTAATTTTTTTAAATCTATTTAAAATAAACTTTTCATTCATGAATATCCCTCCAATAATTGGGGGATTTCTCCCCCTTTGACTAAGATTTATTTAACTGCAGTTTTAACATTAGCTTGTAATCCCTAACTATTAGCCCTGCAAGATTAACTATTTAAGTATTTCTAAATGTTTTGCTTCAAAATATCCTCGTATTTCTTTTAAAACTACTACACGCTTTCTATCTACTACATAAGGACTCGCTTTAACTGTAAATACCCTATCTTTATTCTTTACAGCAGCTTTACAATTAACTATTTTTACCTTATCTCCTGCTCTTGGTAATCTGTTGTTTGCCATAAACTATCACTCCCTAATTAATTATTTCTTTAAGCGTTTTAAAGAATTTTTCTCTTTCTGATTCATCAAGCTCTTCAGCATATTCTTGAAAAACTTCTTCCAGTGTTTTATCAGGTTTATTAAAATATATATTAACTATGTTAGTTGCCTGCTTTTCTGTATTTTTCATATTTTCTTCATCCTCCTACTAATCTTCCCACCCCAACAACTGTTTTTCTAAAGAGTCATAATCATATTGCCTTGGCTCAAAGTTATTAAATCCAATTGCATTTTTCTTATTCATATTTGAACTTTGATTTTTAACTGAGTTATTATAATTCTTCACGTTAGCAACATTATCTCTGACAACATTTTCTTGATTGTAATTTCCTTCTAGCACTTTTAAGAAATTATTAGGTGCTATAAACCAATCGAAAGTTATCACCCAGCCTCGCTTATTTTGACCTTTTAGGAATTGGCTCTTTGCAATGTTTGCTATGGCTTTTAATATATTATCTTGACCATATTGTTTAACTCTTGCATTAAATAGCTTGTATCTATTCGTTCCAGGATTTATTGCTACAACTTTTTGTAGTCCTAAAGAGTTCCATTCATCTATTACTATTTGTTGCATTTTAGTGCTACTAACTATATCTTTAGATATAGTATCTAGTGTATTATTAAGTATTGTATTGTTAAGTTTAGTATTATTAATACAAGTATTATTAATACTTGTATTACTTACTGCGAACTTTTCTTCACCAGGGGGCACGAAGTTTTGTTCACCAGGGGTGGTGCAATTTTGTTCGCTAGGTGGTGTATTTTCTTTCACTACCTCATTAGATGTATTATCCCCTTGGTTTATTCCAAAGAATTTTTCATTATTGACTCTTAAAATTCTCTGCTCTATTTCTTTTGTACCATCTTTATATTTAAAGCTAGATGTAATGTATCCATTTGCTATTAAATTCTTAATTATAAGCTGAATTCTTCTTTCTCCAACACCTAAAAATTCCATAAAGTGCTTATTCTTTGCAAAACATCCATTTGCATTATCCAAACTTTTAATTTCCACTAGCAGAACCTTTTCTTGCAGGGTCAATTTTTCATTCAGCCAAATTTCCTTAGGAATCCAAACACCTTGAAACATTCTCTCCTGGTTCGCCTTCTTTTCCATTTGTAACACCTACCCGCTTAAATTTTATTATTAAACCAAATATAAACATCATCTGTAATCTTATATCCATGTTTTGGCATTATTTTCTTGCCATCTTCAATCTCAATTTCATCTACTTGTTCAAAAATTTTAGGAATAATATTCATAAAACCGACTCTACAGATACCAGATAATTTAATGAATAATTTCGAATCTATTATCTTAACTTCTGATGTATAAAAAGTACCTTTAATATACTCATTAGATATAATAAATTTAGGATTTAAAACAAATTTATCTAATGCTTTCTTTATATCATCTAATAACTTATCTTCACTTCTTATAGTTTCATTTTTATCTGTTTCTTTATTCTCAGGATACATTTCTTTAAGCAGCTTTTTATCATTTTTATTTGTAACTGGCTGCTTAATTCCATTGATTAATGTTTCTATTTCTTCTTTAGATTCTTTATGATCTAGGTCTTTAATTTCATCATGAATAATATTTTGTTCTTCAACTGATAAACTACTTAATGTATGAGCTTGAGTAATTGTCAATTCTTCTTTATCAAGCTTTTCTTTAAGAGGTTCGATTAAGTCCTTATCTATCTTTTGGTATCTTCCAACTTGTGTTCCTGAAAGCTTCATATCCTGTCCTATTAAGTCCCTAATCTTACCCTTTGGTAATTCTTCACCATTAGCTTTCTTTTGCTTATAAATAGCTTTAAGCCTTTTAATACCTTCCATCTTTTCACTAGGTAATAATTCTCTTTGTTCAACATTTGCCTGTATGAGCATTATTTCTGCATCCAAATCAGTAATTTTTCTAACTTGACAAGGTATTTTTTTATATTCAAGACTTTTAAGTGCCCTATATCTTCTTTCCCCTGAAATAATTTCATAAGTTTCATTATCTTTTTTTCTAACAACTAAGTTATGCATCAGTCCAAATTCTTTAATAGAGTCTGCAAGTTCTTCTATCTCTCTTATTCCATAAAAGTTATTTTCAGAAGGAACTAGAAGATCAATATCTAGCTCCTGTAAAAATTCATCATTTATGTTATTGATATTATTAACTCTGTTTGCTATACCCTTTAAATAAGACGACATTGCATTTCCTCCACAAATTTTATATAGTCCTTAGATGCATTAGCATTTTTATTCATGTAAATAACTGGCTTAGATTCAAATGTGCTTTTAATAACATCTACATTATCTCTAATTGTCTGTTTAAACATTAAGTCTCCCAGTTCTTCCTTAAGCTCTCCTTTAATTTCTTTATTAATCCTTGTAGCTTTATCCATTGTTATTAAAATCCCTAAAACATTCAGATTTGAATTGAATTCTTCCTTAACTTCTTGTATGCTGCTCATAAGATACTCAAATCCATCTAAGGAAAACTTGTCTATTTTAAGTGGTACAATAACGTAATCACTTGCAACTAATGCATTTATAGATAACATTCCCAAACTTGGTGGGCAGTCTATTAAAACATAATCAAAAGTGTTAGTATTTTTACTTTGAAGCCATTTCTTTATGCGTGTCTCCCTTGCTCTTTTCATATCTGAAAGTATTTCAGATTCACTCATTATCAAACTAATATTTGCAGGTATAAGCCATACATTATCAAACACAGTTCCTTGTACAGCAACATCTTCACCATTAAGAATTTCATATGTTCCTTTTAAATTAGGATTATACATGTGGAGATACTTTGTTGCATTACTCTGCGGGTCCATATCTATAATTAATACTTTTTTACCTTCTCTCCCTAATTGTGCAGCAACATTAACACAGCTAGTTGTTTTAGCAACTCCACCTTTTATATTTAAAAAACTTATTATTTTCATTATTTACATCTCCTTTAATATGTCTTATAATGGAGATACGGAGTGCAATCCGTATCTTTAAATTAGAGTTTTACGTTTATTGAACCTTTACTAAAAGGTTCTTTTTATTTGCTAGAATTATCTTCGCAAATTCTTTCTTCAAATCTTTTGCCTTGCATGATATTACAAATCCCATATACTCACCTTCTTTCGCATACAAGCATTATTTAATACCATTGCATACCTCCTAGTAATAATATTTTTCACTAAAGAACTTTGTTGGCACCTGACCGGCTATTGTTATGTAACCTTTATCTTTAAGTTCCTTATTGAGCAATTGAATTATTTTATAAGCTTTTGATTGGCTTACCCCTGTGAGTTTCATAACATCCTCAACCTTTAAGTAAGTCTTTTTTGTTGCCATGCATATTCCCTCCTATTTCTTAGAAAATTTCAAAGTCATTATTGCTTCAACAACTTCATCAAGTTCTTTCATGATCTTTTCAAATTCTTCAACCTCATCATCATTAACTTTATTATCAGATGCGATTTTAAATAATTTTTTACAAAACCAATCATAGTCTGATATTTCTGTATCTAATGTTAATACAGCTTCTGAAAAGTTTTTAATCTTCAAATTAGGTAATAATCTATCACCTAATTTAGATTTAGTTTTAAGATGTTGATAAGCTAAAAATTGAGCATCATAAATTTCTATCATCTTTATCACTACTTTGTCTGATGGAACTCTTCTATCATATTCATAAGATCTTAAAGCATCAACTGATATGTCAATCAGTTCTGATGCCTTTTCTTGAGTAAGTCCTGAACTTTCTCGTGCTATCTGATATATATTTCTATAGTCTTGCATTTCTTCTCCCACCTTGTGTTTTTCACTATCTAAATTAATTATTTATTTAAAATCTTGAATTCTAATTTCTAATTGCTCAATAAGTAATTTTTCTTTCAAAATCACTTGAGCATGATTATATTGATTGTATATGGTTACTACTACTGATATTGAAATTAAAATTAATAATATCAATTGGAATTTTTTGAATAATTTTAGTTCGTTTTTGACAACTTTTTTAATTAACTGCTCTTGAATTTCTAATTCAAGGGTAGTTTCTTTTTTTTCTTGCATTCCTCTAACCTCAATTTCCATATTTTTTTATATTTAATGTACAATCTATCAGTATATTTATACTAATTAAGTACTATTAATCCATTTATATTAATTTAAAGATATATTAAAATATAATATAGTAGTCAATTTGTTTACTTGGCTTCAAAAAAAATATCTTCAATACTCATAGAAAAAAAATCAGAAATAAGCTTTGCTTGCTCAATAGATATTTTTCTCTCACCTAACTCTAATTTTGAATATCCACTTTTATGTTTATATCCTAGTATCTTTGCCATTTGTTGTTGTGTAATCCCCCTCTCTTCTCTAACTTCTTTTAATTTTTTATGCACAAATTCCACCTCCATTCAAGTAGTCAATTTGTTTTCTTTAGTATATTTTAGTATACATTTTGACTACTGTCAATAAGTTTTGTAATCTTTTTGTCTACTTAATTTATTTGTAGCCAATTTGTATACTATAATATAAATATAAGGAGTTGATTTTATGCCATCATTTGGTGAAAGATTACGTGAATTAAGAATTGAAAAAAATCTTACACAAGAAGAACTTGCTAGCTATTTTGGATTACATAAAACGCGAATATCTCAATATGAATTAAATAAAAGGCAAGCTGACGATGAAATGAAAAAGAAGCTTGCTCAATATTTTAATGTTTCCCTTGATTGGTTATTAGGATTAACTAATGTGCGAAATTATACAGAAGATAATAATGCAACAATAGCTCTTCATAGTAATACTGATTATGATGATCTTCCCGATGAAGCTAGAAAAGAAATTAATAACTTTATTGAATTTATTAAACAGAAATATAAAAAATAAGGTGTTCCTCATGAACACCTATATTTTTAAATATATAACATTACTTTATTGAAACGGAGGAATAAAATTGGATATTAAAGAAAAACTATATACTCTCTCAGAAAGAGCTGAAAAAATAATTGAACAAATTAAAAGTGAAGAAGGGACGAAACAGTCCCTAATACTACCTTTCTTTCAAATATTAGGATATGACGTGTTTAACCCATTAGAGTTTTGTCCAGAATTCGATGCTGACTATGGTATCAAAAAAGGAGAAAAGGTGGATTATGCCATTATTATTGATAATGAACCTACAATCTTAGTTGAAGCAAAACAATGTAATGATAATTTAGACAAGCATGGCTCTCAGTTATTTAGATATTTTAATTCATCAAAAGCAAAATTCGGAGTATTAACTAATGGAATTAAATATCGCTTCTTTACTGACCTAGATGAAACAAATAAAATGGACTTGAAACCTTTCTTTGAAGTAAATTTACTGAATCTTAATGATACCCAAATTTCATATTTGAAAAACTTTCAAAGAGATTCGCTAGATGTAACATCTATATTAAGTACTGCTGAAGAATTAAAATATTCCAATTTAATAAAAGATTTCTTAAAACAACAATTATCATCACCTTCTGAAGATTTTGCTAATTTTATATTAAGTAATATTTATGATGGTAGAAAAACAGCTAATGTTGTAGAAAAATTTCTTCCAATTATAAAAAAAGCATATAATCAATTAATCAATGAAACCTTAAGTACAAAGTTTGCTGAAACACTAAAAGTAGACTCTAAATCTGAAAAAGAAACTACCTCCCAAGAAAATGATTTACTAGACATTAACTCAACTGTTAATAAAATAATTACTACGGCTGAAGAACTTGAAGCTTTTGCTATTATAAAATCCATTTTAAGACCTACTATAGATCCAAATGATATAACATATAAAGACACAGAAACGTATTTCGGAATATTATACAAAAATAATACGCGAAAATGGATTTGCAGACTATATTTGGGTGCAAAAAAATCTATAGTTTTTCCAACAGAAGATAAAAAACAAGAAAGATTTTATTTAGATACTATTAATGATATTTATTCTTATGAAGATCAGCTAAAATCACTAGTAGAAAAATTTATTTAAATAATATAAATATAACCAATATAGATAATACTTTAAAAACTTTAATTAATTTTTAAACAAAAATATAAAAAATAAGGTGTTCCTCACGAACACCTATATTTTTAAATATATACTGTAATAAATTTCATTAATTTATAATTTTTATAATAATATAATACACAAACAAGGAGACTTATATGGGATTTAGATTTAGAAAATCAAAAAACTTTGGGCCTTTTAGAATTAATGTTTCCAAATCTGGAATTGGTTGGAGTGTAGGAACAAAAGGACTACGTTATACAAAAAGAGCTGATGGAAAAAGACAAACTACTCTCAGCGTTCCTGGTACTGGAATTAGCTATGTTGATGTTCATGGTAATAACAAGAAAAAAAGTGAACCTTCATATCCAACTTCAAATAATAGCTACATACCAAATAACAACAATAATAAGCCACCATTCTATAAGCAAAAATGGTTTATGTGGCTTATGCTATTATTCATACCTCCAGTAGGAATTGTATTAATGTGGCTTTATAGTGGATATAAAAAGGTTCCTAAAGTTATATTATCACTATTTTTCGGAATAGTTGCAATTGCAGCGTATACTGGCAAATCAACAACACATCCTGTAACTACATCAAATAATGATACTGTTATTACACAAGAACAAACCTTATCTCAAAATAACAAAGAAAATGATCCTATTGATGAATCTATAATATCTGAAGAACCAAAACTTACCGGCTGGCAAAATATAAATAACATAACTTATTACTATGATAATGATGGAAATCCCAAAGCTGGATGGATTGAATATAATAACAAATATTATTACTGTGATAATAATGGCGTAATGAAAACAGGGTGGATTCAGGATAACAATGAATATTACTATTGTTCTTCTGATGGATCAATGCAAAAAGGTTGGGTTCAAGATAATGGCAATTGGTATTACCTAAATGATAATGGAACTATGGGCAAAAATATAACTAAAGATGGCTATACCATCAATTCATCTGGAATTGCTACAAAGGAAGTTGTACAAGCTAGTCAAAATAATACACAATCAAATTCAAATACTACTTATAATAATTCAAGTCAAGCTTCAAATTCTATTGGAAATACCGTTTATATTGCTAGTAGTGGTAAAGGTAAAAAATATCATAGTAATCCTAATTGCAGTAAAATGAATGGTACAATTTCATTAACAACAGATGAAGCCAAATCAAGGGGATATACTCCTTGTTCTAAATGTTATTAATAGATATATTAGATTACAAATTATGCTAATTAGCACATCCAAAGTTCACGAAAGAGAGACTTTATAAATGAAAAATTCTAAAATAACTTCAATAATATTAATTTCACTATTAAGTTTTACATTAATATCTTGTGGATCTAATAATGAAAATAAAGATACTCAAACTACTGAATCACAAAATCTAGAAGATACTGCAAACATTGAACCAGAAGAAAATTCTGAGTTTAAAGAAATTATTTCTTTAAAAGATATTTCTAAGAAAAGTGTTTCAGAAGTAAATAATCTATTGGGAGCTCCTGAAAAAACAGAAGAATCTTCTAACTATATAACAAATTATTATATGAATGGAGTTGTTGAAGTAGCATTTAAAAATGATGTCGCTGCTAGAATAACAGTTACTCCTGATTCTAGTATTCCATTCTTCAATGATTCTAAAAAACAAGTAAAAACATTAAAATCACTTGGAATAAATGAAGATGAAGTCAAACATGTACCTTCAGCAGATAATCTTTATGTAAATACGTGGAGTAATATATGTGATGTATATGAAATATCCGTCTTTAACAATCAAGCAAAAAATGATGGTAATGACACTGTAAATTACTTCTATATAATTACTGATAAAGATTTTAAATAAATATCTTAAATCAAAAAAGAAATTAATAACTTTATCGAATTTATTAAATAAAAATATAAGAGTTAAAAATAAAGTGATCCTCACGAGCACCTATATTTTTAAATATAGGTTGTAATAAGTTATCATAATATAACTATATTACACAAAAATAAATTAAGGATGTGATTTTTATATGTCAGAACAATTTTTGTACAAACCATTTAGCCAAATTAATATCAATGATCCATTTTTTACTTCTTTGAAAAAAGACTATAAAGAATTTGAAAATTGGTTCATCAAAAAAAGCAATTCTGGAGAAGGTGCATTCATTCAATTAGTAGATAATTCTTTAGAAGGTTTTTTATACTTAAAAGAAGAAATGGGTCCTATAACCGACATAACTCCAACATTAAACTGTAGTAAAGCAATAAAAATAGGTACATTTAAAATTAATCCTCATGGAACTCGATTAGGAGAACGTTTTATAAAAAAATCAATAGATTTTGCAATAAATAATTCAGTAGACCATATTTACGTAACAATATTTTCTCACCATGATTATCTGCTTAATATGTTCAAGAAATATGGTTTCAAAGTTCATGGACTAAAAACTACTCCAAATGGAACTGAAAATGTTCTAGTCAAATGCATAAGCGAAATAGATAATAATATTCTTCTAGACTATCCTAAACTTAATACTAGTTCCGATGCCTTCCTACTCGGAATAAAGCCAGAATATCATACAAATTTATTTCCAGATTCAAAGCTTTTCAACGAAAAGTTTGATGTATTACGTGACGTATCTCATACTAATAGTATAACCAAAATATATATTGCTAAAATGAGTGGAATGTCAGCAATAAAGCCAGGTGATAATTTAATAATATATAGAACAAGTGATCACCAAGGTCCCGCACGATTCCGTTCTGTAGCAACTACAGCGTGTACAGTTATAGACACAAAGAGAATAACTGACTTTCCTGACTTCATATCTATAAAGTCATACTGTAAAAATTACAGTATATTCTCTGATGAAGAGCTTAATTCATTTTTACGTAGTGGAGAATCTTACTATGTAATTAAAATGACATACAATGTATCTCTAAATAAAAGAATAATTCAAGGTAGACTTAAAGATGAAGTTGGTCTAAATCCTGCATATTGGGGGTTTACTCGATTGACAAATCAGCAATTTAATTCTATATTAAGTTTAGGTGAAGTAAATACTAGCTACTTTATATAACTTTTAATAAAGAAGGGCTCTAATATGAATTTAGAAATGAATTTATCTAGCAAATTTTTTAATATGCTTGAAGATGGTTCTAAAGATATCGAAATTAGACTTTTGGATGAAAAGAGGTCAAATCTTAAAGTAGGTGACACTATAATTTTTAATAACTCCAATAAACATATATTAACTAAAGTAATAGATATAACTTATTTTGATTCTTTTCTAGATCTACTCAATAGTATCCCAAGAAAAAGAATAGGATTAGCTGATTCTAAAGAATTAGCTATAAATGAATTATCATCAATTTATCCAGAAGAAAAGCTAAAAAAATATAAAATTATAGCTATAGAAATAAAAAAGATTAGCACCTAAAATGCTAATCTTTTTTACTTTGACATGCTGTTATAAACTTATATATATTATCTAATCTATCAGATACCTTTTCTACTAATAAATCTATACCTAATTTTGTGCTTACAAATTTAGCCTACTCTATCTCATTATTTTGGAATTCAGTGATAAAACCAATATCATATTTTTTATTATCTCTAATCTCTTAACTATATTGATAGGATCATCTTTAATAACTAATATACACGATATATTGAGTCCCTCAAAAGTTTCTATAGAAATCAATTGTATTCTCCCACTTTTATCTATCAATGTAAAATGACCATCTAATAATATAGTTCCAGAGTACTTAATATATTTTTCCATAGACTTCAGTAAAATATATTGATTATTATTAATATTCTCAACCCTTTTGTCTTCATTTAAAGCTAATGAATTATATTGCCTTATTAAATCACTGGCAGAATAATTTTACATACCCAAATTTTCTTTAATACTATTACATAGAGTTGTTTTTCCAACTCCATGTATGCCACCAACAAATATAGTTTTATTTTTCATATTAATTCCCCTCATTATCTACATACATAAATGATTGTGGAGCAAATTTAATATTTGGATTTATATCTTTTAATTCTAATGGTTCATCATATAAATAAACATTTTTTATGCCTATAGCAAAGGCTTGCTCCCTTTCCCTAAAGTATTCCATATAATCCTTCTTTAAAATACCAGAATATTTTTTTGTCTGATTCCATAGTTCAATTGGATTTTCCTTTAGTATTCTATCAATCTTAAATTCTCCAATAACTTTACCTACGGGTTTTGTTGCGTATACAATTATAGTATCAACATCTTCCCTCCTAAATAAACTTCGTCTATATTCATATCTCTTTTTACCATCAAATATCCGTTTGACGTATTCAGGTTTAATAGATAATAAAACTTTCATATTAACTCCACCTAACTTTTTAAATTCATAAAATTTTCTCAACGTTATTATAATTATATATAATTAATTTTTCGGTTTCAATGTCAATAGAAAAATCTTCATTTCTATACTATTTACCAGTATAATTTTTCCATTGAACAAATGTTCTGTATATAAAATAATAATAACATAATTTATAAAATTATAGTAGAGAATTTCATAAAAATAGCAAAAAAGGTGTTTATGACGAACACCTTTTTTACACTCTATTCTTGAACATATGTTCGTATTGTATTATAATAATACCATAAATTACATGGTGGTGATATACTAATGAAAATTTTTTTCAAAATATTAAACTTAATTTCTTTTGAAGGAATTATCCTTGAAGAATTTGATTCGATTGAAATTTTATCAGATGGTATATATTTTAAAATTCCAGATTGTCCTCCCACTATAGGTATAAACTCATCAATAATAAATGATAGTAAAAAGTATATATCGACATTAGGTGAAGAACTAGGACATCATTTTACTACGGATTCTAATTTAATGCTCAAATCAAAAAAATACTCAGATAAAATCCTTAAAGATAAAAATGAATTTAAAGCTAAGACATGGGCATCAAATTTTTTAATCACAGATAAAGAATTTGTACAAGCTCTTAATAGCTGCATAGTATCTAAATATGAAATGGCAGAGTATTTTAATGTAACTGAAGAAATAATTAATTATAAAATATCATCTATTATTTCTGATGAGGATAAATATATGAATATAAGAAAAAATTTCATGCTCAAAGAAATTCAATATAATTCATGCAATATATAGTACTTAATGTACTATTACTTATATAAAACAAGTACTTTTTATCAATTTACATATTACATTAAAACATTAAACTTAACATTGTATATATTATTAAATTCTAATTTTAAGGAGATAAAAATGCCAACCTATAAGAATAAAGAAAAAAATACATTTTACTGTTCTTTCTACTATACAGATTGGACTGGTAAAAAATGCAGAAAAAAGAAAGAAGGATTTAAAAGAGAAAGAGATGCAAAACAGTTTGAAATAGATTTTCTAAATAAAATCAAAAATAATTGTGATATGCCTTTTAATACATTAGTGAATTTATATTTAGAAGATATTTCAACAAAAGTAAGATCTACAACATTTGCAAATAAAAAGCACCTTATAGAATTAAAAATAATTCCGTACTTTGAAAATTTAATTATTACAGAGATAACACCTAATCATGTTAGAGAGTGGCAAAACACTCTTAAAAAGAACGACTACTCTCAAACATATTTGAAATCAATAAATAATCAATTAAGTGCAATATTTAATTTTGCAATTAGATATTATGGACTACATAGCAATCCTGCTCTTAGAGCTGGAAGTATGGGTAAAAAAAATGCTGACTCAATGGACTTTTGGACATTGGATGAATTCAAAAGGTTTCTAAAATATGATGATAAGATAATATCTAAAATAGCATTTAAGATATTATTTTGGACTGGCATGAGACGTGGAGAACTACTAGCTCTGACATATAATGATATTGATACAGTAAATAAAACCATTAATATTAATAAGACTTATACTAAACTAAATGGAAAAGATGTAGTAAACCCTCCTAAAACTCCAAAGAGTAAACGAGTTATATCTATACCAGATCATCTGGCCCATGAAATTGAAACTTTTAAAGATGCTCTTTATGATTACAATGAAAATGATAGAATATTTGATTTTGGATTACCATATTTATTACGTGAAATGAAACGGATATGCAAAGAAAGCGGTGTTAAAAAAATAAGAATACATGATCTTCGCCATTCACATGCATCCTTGTTAATAGAACTTGGATTTTCTCCCATACTAATCTCTGAAAGGTTAGGTCATGAGAAGATACAAACTACATTAGATATATATTCACATCTGTATCCTAACAAAGATAGTTTAGTCTCTAAAAAGCTTAATGATTTATATTAGTACGTTTTAAGTACGATTTACAATTTCAAAACTTTCTAAAGCGTTGATATAAGACAAATAGCGAGGTTTCCCTCGCTATTCCATTCCGATAAATTCAACTTTTTCAATATTTTTCAAGTTGCTTAATCCATCTGTCAATGTTTTGATGTCTCCATCCACACAAGATAAATCAATAGTTATGCTTAAATTAGCATATCCATTAAGAGGAATACCTTGATTTATTGTTAAGATGTCACCACCTTGCTCTGCAATGTAATTACTTATAATCGATAGGACTCCTTTTTCATTCTTTAAAATGATATTGTAAGTAACTTTTCTTCCTTCAGATGTTTCAGAAAAATCAAATACATGGTCCTTATATTTGTAATATACGCTTCTGCTTATTCCAGCAATCTTCACTGCCTCTGTAATTTCTTTAATCTTTCCATCTTTTAATAGTTTTTTAGCAAAAAGAACTTTTTCATAAACATCAGGTAAAACCCTCTTATCTATAACCAAGTAATTTCCACTCATCAGTAATCACCCTTTATAATGGTTGCCCCTTCACTATCTAAAGATAATTCTAATATATCCCATTGTAAATTTTCTTCGTTTAAAAACTTTTCAAGCTTATTGCTAAAGCGCTCATCCTTTTCGTCGATAATAACCATGATTGTAGGCCCTGCTCCACTAAGGTAACAACCTAGTGCTCCCAATTCATAGCTCTTATTATACACCTTTTCAAAACCAGGAATCAACTTACTTCTGTAATTTTGATGAAAGGCATCTTTACATGCATACTTTATTAACTCATATTTACCACTTGTGAAACTTGCTACCATAAGTGCTGCCCTTGAAACATTATAGACCCCATCTTTCAAAGTAATTGACTTTGGTAACACACTTCGTGCCTTTTCAGTAGATAATCTGAAGTTAGGTACTACTGCAATAAACTTCAGCCCACCTTTTATATTTACCTTATCATAGAAGGTTTTATTTTCTTCATATATTGCAACAACCATGCCACCAAGAAGGGCTGGTGCAACATTATCTGGATGGCCTTCTATTTCTACTGCCATATCCAATAATTCATCTTCAGAAAATTTTTTTCCTAATATTTCATTAGCTCCAACTAGTCCCCCAACTATACATGTGGAGCTACTTCCTAGACCTCTTGATATTGGTACATCTTGCTTAATTTCGCTTATTTCTAATCCTTTAAATTTATAGCCCGCTTTATCAAAACAATATTTCATTGCTTTATAAATAATGTTTTCTTCATTACAAAATTCTTCTGGTATTCCGTTAAACTTTAAACCACTTTCTATTTCCTTAAATTCAAATTCATTATATAATGTTAGCCCTAACCCTAATGAATCGAATCCTGGTCCCATATTTGCCGATGTAGCTGGTACTCTAACCTTAATCATAATGCTTAAAACCCCTATGCATTAAGATAAGCCAATAACGCATCTCTCATCTGGCTTTTATCCCAAACTTCATTATGTAGTACTTCTGAATTTTCTAAGTTTGCTAAATTCTTAGGAATTTCATTTTCTGTCGCTTCCGATAATTTCTTAAGTACTTCAAAATCATTAATTCCATCTACATCTACATTAAGTGCATTACAAATACTTCTTGGGAATTTAAATGGACTTGCTGTTGAGACAACTAAAGCTGGTTTATGGTCTTTAGTTTCTTTTTTATATTTTTCTTTAACTACATATGCAACTGCTGTATGTGTATCCATAACATAATTCTCTTTTTCATAAACTTCTCTTATTGCATCATACACTTCTTCTGTTGTTGCATAATTACCATAAAAGATTTTTATAAATTCCTTTATTTTATCATTTACTTCATACACACCATTTGTATTTAACTGTTTCATTAAATTTGCTACAACTTCACAGTCTCTTCCACATGCTTCATATAGCAATCTTTCAAGATTTGATGATACAAGTATATCCATTGAAGGAGATTCTGTTAAAACTAACTCTCTCTTCTTATCATAAACTCCAGTTTCGAAGAAATCAGTCAACACTTTATTTTCATTTGATGCACATATAAACTTATCTATTGGTAATCCCATTTGTTTAGCATAATATCCTGCTAGAATATTTCCAAAGTTCCCTGTTGGAACGACAACATTAATTGGATCATCTAATTTAATTACCCCTTGATTTACTAAATTAAAATATCCATAAAAATAATACACTATCTGTGGTACAAGTCTTCCTATATTGATTGAATTAGCAGATGATAATATATAGCCCTTGTCCACTAATCCACTTCTGAATTCATTATCCCCAAATATTTCTTTAACTCCAGTTTGAGCATCATCGAAATTCCCCTTAATTCCAATGACCTTCACATTGTTTCCTTCTTGACTTACCATTTGTCTTTCCTGAATTGGACTTACACCATTCTTTGGATAATAAACAACAACTTTAAAACCATCTACTTTTGCAAACCCCTCAAGTGCTGCTTTCCCAGTATCTCCAGAAGTTGCAGTTAAAATTGTTATATCTTCTTTAACATTACAAATCTTCTTTGCTCTTTTCATTATTTGAGGCAAAAATAATAGCGCTGCATCCTTAAATGCACAAGTTGGCCCATGATATAATTCTAAGAAATTTTTTTCTACTTTTACTTCAAATCTTCCATTATACGCATCATTAATTGCCCCCATTAATTCTGCATCGTCAATATCAGTAAAGTACTCATTAATTACTTTAAATGCTAAATCCTCATATTGTATCTTTGTGTTTTTCTTTAGTTCATCATAAACCTTTGGAAAATCATCTGGCACGTATAAGCCACCATCTTTTGAAATTCCATTTATTATTGCTTTGGCTGAAGCTATTTCCTTTTCTAAGCCCCTAGTACTTCTAAACTTCATTTAACTCACCTCAAAAAATGTATTAGATATGGATTTATATATTATTGTAAATGTCGACAAATTAAAGTATATATAAACATATTCTACCTATAATCTATATTATCATGTATCCTATTCATATACAAGTGTTTTTCTATAAAATACATTATATTTTTTCATTTTATTAATATTTTGTAATATTTTTATATTATATAAATCTATTAAAACTACATGTATATATTTATAGGCATAAGCTGAATTGCACATTCATTAACTCTTAAGTCTGGACATTCAGGTACAAAAAAATCATTTTCTTCAAGACACTCTAACAGCGGCTTTGCTTTTTCAAAAAATTTTTCATAAAAGTTTTCTTGACCAGTTTTTCTTAACAGACTTATAGAATCCTCTTCTTGTGTACATGTTTTTATAACTTTTCCAATAACTTTACAGTGACAATTTATCTTATCAAAAACATTACACTGGCTGTTCATAAAATTATCTTTATTTATAGTTAAAATAGCTTTTCCATTACCAACATTCATTATTAAGTCTTGGGTATTATTACATGTCAAAAGACTATTTAGATGAGTAAGCATCTTTTGAAACATTGTAAAATTCATTTTTGTTTCTTTTCCCTTAAGAAGAGTATTTAGATAATCGGCACCAAATATATCTATAAGATTTATCAAACAATCAATATAGCATAATATACTTGAATTGGTTATTGTACCTTCAACTTCTATAAGGTCTCCTGTAAAAATATTATCATTTTCTATGTCAGTAACATCTTTATGAAGAAGCTCTTTTTTTTGATTAAGATGATCCATAAGACTTCCATTCAAAACAAAGGTTGTATATGTTGTCTGAATCTTTCTCTCTTCTCTTATACATTGCCTTGCATCGATATCCTTATCAAGATGGTGGTGTTCAAAATTATTACATGCATCAAGCTTGTTTTCATCCCTAAACCCTTCTTTTTCACTTTTACTTATGCTTCCCTGGCTGGAGTTCTCGAGTCTATCTCCTTCTTTCATCCCAGCCTGTAGTGTTTTATCAAAAGCCTGCGTTAGTGTAATTGTCTCTATGTATCCTGTTAATACCAAGGATGATAGATTCTTGACTAGATTTTCATCCAAATAAACAAGTATATCAAAAGGATTACTCATTACTTCTCCTTTCACACAATTAATTGCACAATATTTTATACTCATTATTATTAATATTCTTACTTCTAAGATAATATTTATATAACCACTTATGAAATATTATCTTGTATAAAAACTTCATAATGGCTTTTCTCAGAAAATTACAATTTTATTAAAATTCATATCTTCTTAAAATATAGTGTTATAATATTATCTATTAAAAATATAGAAAGGATTTAACTGATTACTAATATATTATTAAAATAGTAATCTGCGCATTATATAGAATTATGAAAAAATTTTTAAAAAGACTTTTTTTACTATTATTAGCTTCAATAATATGTGTTACTGTAATTTTTCATAAAAGAATTTATTTATTATATGGAATTGCTTCTAAATATATATCATTAGAAAAAGAAATTGATAATATGAATGATGCTTTTAGTATCGAGCCAATTGAAAATATAGATTACAAAGATATTACATATAAAAACACAAATGGTGTTTCATTAACTCTTGATATATATTCACCATTAAAAAATATATACAAAAAATCACCAGTAATACTTTATGTTCATGGTGGAAGCTGGGTATATGGAGATAAATCTCTTCCAACTGCACTTACACCTGTTTTAGATACTTTTAGAGAGCAAGGATATACAATAATAAGCACTTCATATGAACTTATGAGAAACAAAGAAAATTTTTCAAAACAAGTTTCTGATATAAAAGATACTATAAGATGGATTTATAAAAATGCATCTCAATATAATTTTGATACAGACGAAATAGGACTTTTAGGAATATCTTCAGGCGCTCATCTATCACTAATGGCAGCCTATAGTGATTCAGAGAATTTTGTTGATTCTCAAGAATTAAAGGATTATCCAAGTAAAGTTAAATATCTAATAGATTTTGCTGGGCCAACTGATTTAAGCATATTAAATACTACAAACTTGAATTTTGATTTATCTAAAATATTTTCTTCAATAACTAATAAAGATGAAGTAATACAAGAATTTAATCCTATAAATTATGTTAGTTCAAATGTTCCAGAAACATTAATAATTCATAGTAAATCTGATAGCCTTGTTCCATTTGAAAGCTCCGAAAAACTAGCTGAAAAATGTGATGAGGTAAAAGCAAAATCAAAATTAATTGCTCTCAATAGCAGTTCTCATGATTTATCTGAAATATCATCCGATGATATTATTAATATATCAAAAGGACTATTATTCTTTGTAATTTCCAATTCACCGCTTTAATATATTTATAAATACGCCTAAGAGTAAATTTTATATAAAAATACTGCATCAGACCAATGATAATTGATCTGATGCAGTATTTTAATACTCATATTTTTTTATATTTTCACATATTACTATGTTCAATTTTTTATCTTCTAAAATCTTTTTATATGAACATAAAAATTCATTTAATTCATTGTCTGTTAAATCAATATTCTTATCACTTATTAGTATTACTTCTTCACCTTCAAGAAGAACTTTAAGATTATTTTTTTCATTATTAATAAAGTACTCTGACATTGCTTTTGATGTCATTCTACTCTTATACTTTTCTTGAAAACTGAGGGCCTTCTTCATATCTCCATAATTTAAACCTGCTCCACTAAAGTCAAATCCAGACATTTTAAACTGTTCTTCAAGCATTGAAGGGTCAAAACCATATCTCTCTAAAAACTTTTTTTGAATATTCATAAGTTTATCTTGAGAAATGTTGTTTTCTTCCATATAACTCATTATATTTTTAGAAAAATCAGCCATATTTAATTTACCTTCAGCCATCTTATAATACATAGAATATATGTATTCCTCGAACTTATCCACATCCTTATCCTTAACTTTATTCTTAATTTCATTAAAGTCTATAATTCTGTCTGACATAACATCAATCCTCTCCTTTGTACTATTATATAATAACTTATACTAATAAATCTTCATTTGTTAATTATTTTACCAAATTTCTTTATAACTATTATTACTCAAAAAATGCAATTATAAATATTCACAGTATAAACTATTGTTTACAAAGCTAAACTATATATTTATCTGTAATCTTTAAATTCAGTCCACGCTTCTTCATATAATTTTAACTTATCTCCTAAGTAATCGTAACTTTCACATTTTTCCAACAACTCTTCTGGCATATATGCATTAGGGTTATCCTTTACAGCTTCATCTTGCTCATCCCTAGCTTCACTCTGTGGTGTAGTATATCCTATTTCATCAGCAGTTCTAAAAGCTGGATCCTTTTCACATAAGAAATTTATAAACTTTTCAGCATTTTCTTTATTTTTAGTTCCCTTTGGTATACATAATGAATCAATCCAGAAGTTAGCACCTTCTTTAGGTACAACGAATTTTATATTATCATGCTCTGCTTCAAGATTTAGTCCTTCACCTGACCAAAGAATAGATATAGCAGCTTCTCCACTTGCCATTTTATCTGTATTATCATCTGATCCTATAGCTAATAAGTTTCCATTTTTCTTAAGCTCTATAAGTTTATCTTTTGCTTCATTGATTTCTTTTTGATCAGTAGTATTTAAAGAATAACCAAGCATTTTTAATGTTGCCCCAAGAGAATCACGAACTCCATCTAAAAGTACTACATTTTTTTGATATTCAGTATCCCATAATGCAGTCCAACTATCTATTGGTTTACTTACATAATCAGTATTATAACATATTCCTATAGTTCCTGACATATATGGAACGCTATATTCATTATTTGGATCAAATGTCTTTCCTAAATGATCCGATGATATTTTAGACATATTCGTAACATTATCAAAATCAATTTTTTCTAATCTATCTTCTGCAATCATTCTTTGTACAAGATAATCTATGGATACTATTACATCATACTGTGATGCTCCTGATGTTATTTTATTATACATCTCTTCTGGTGCATCATAAACTTCTTGATTGACGTGAATTCCATATTTTTCTTCAAATTCATCTAAAATCCCTTCACCAATGTTTTCGCCATAATTTATAAAGTTAATTGTTTGCTTTTCTTCTTTTCTGCAGCCAAAAAACATACTTCCCATTATTACAGTACACAATAGTAATGTTCCTACTCTTAATTTTTTACTTATAATTTTTTTCATTATCTTTCTCCTTAGTCATTGATATATATATCATAATCTCATTTTATAAATATTTTTTTAGTTCTAATTATGACTATTTCTTTAAAATGAGATTTATTTTTCATCATATGTTTTATTAATTCAATTCATGATAATACATCACTTTTTCTAAAGAATATATAATATCTATAATCTTTAGAAATTCTCATCTATAATTACATTTACATCTTATTACTAATATTATATCCCATACTTCAATTTATCAAAATAGAAACATGTATTAGTATATATTAATTGATAAATATATTCAATTAATATATGTCATTATGAATATTCTTTATATAAATTCAATTAATCGTCCATTAATCTTTATTATAAATTCTTCACAAGTTCCACCACCGTAGTAATCAAATATTAATCATCACATATATCTTTAAAATTATCATATCATGAATAATTCATATCTTTATTCTATAATTTTAACCTTATGCTAAAATATTATAAGGCTATATCAAAACAATTCAATTTCGATATAGCCTTATAGTATTTACTTTATGCCTTTATAATTATTTAACCCATGCTCCATCTTTATTAAGAACATATCCATCAACTATCGTATTAGATAACATGGCACCTGACTGATTTAAATAATACCATGTTCCATCAGCATCTTTTATCCAACCAGTTTGCATTGCTCCACTATTGTTCAAATAGTACCATGTTCCATTTGTATCCCTTAACCAACCTATACTCATTGCACCATTTTCTTTCAAATAATACCACTTGCCATCAGAATCCTTTAGCCATCCTATTTGCATTGCTCCATTTACTTGTAAGTGATACCATGTTCCATCTTTATCTTTTAACCAACCAGTCTTCATTTTACCATCATTTTCTAAATAGTACCATTTTCCATTTACCTGCTGCCAATCAGTTTTAGCAATACCATTTTCATCACCTAGATACCATTTATTATCAATAAACTGCCATCCAGTCATAACCTTTCCATTTGCATCAACAAGTTTTATTGATGATGTTCCATCTTCATTAGTAATAACTTCTGTAATAACTGAATTAGAATTACTATCTCCTGACAAGTCATTTTCTGATGATGAAGTATCATTATCTAAATTACTTTCATTATCAGATGATGAATTATTTGATGATGAATGACTTCCTGATGATTTAAACGTTATTTTTGATTTAGTATAGTCATGGGATATTTCTTTTTCTTCACCATTATTGTCTACATATTTTACTACTAATTTAATGTATTTATTATAATCACTTCTTGCTATTTTATAATTCTTATCAGTACCTATAAGAACTGAATTAGTATCATTAACTTCATCTTTATCATTATCCATCTGATACCAATAGTACTTAAGATTTAAACTAGTAGTTATTTCATTTCCTTCTTTATCTTCCACTTTCACAATAGGAGTTAATGTATACCCTACTTTTTGTATTCCAGATATATTTACAGATACATTTCCAATCTCCGTTTCACTTTCTGATGTATTAATAGCTTTGATATCATCAAAATACATTGTTGAATCTACATTCCAACTTCCTTCATTATCCTCTGGTACTATTGTATTACAATATATTGCCATACTTGTTATATTGCTCGGATCTAATTTCCCACCTTTTTTTCCTGTAAAATCACTGAATGGAAGTTTTAAAAGTTGTGCTTCAGTTGTTTTTGTAAATTCAGGAAGCCTAATCTCAAAATCTTCACCATTTGATGTTAGCTGAATAACTAATTTTTGCCCTTTTCCATCTGGCTTAGCCCAAATCTGAAGTGCATCGCAGCCAGTCCAGTCTGCTTCAAGGGATTTTATTATTCCTGCATATCCCTCACTAGTTTTTTCAGTAGAAATTTTATAATTAAATGCTAATCCATAATCACCTGTATGTTTATTTTCATCTGACAACTTAGGATTTACACTACACCCTGGCCCCTTATTTGTAGACCATGCACCAGATAATAGACTGCTATCACCCATATAGCTTTCAAAATCATCAACAACTTTTGGTTGCTTTTCTGCTTCTTTAATATTAAACACTGCATTTATATAGTTTAAAACTGTGTTATCTGATTTTAATTCAATTGTACCTGATACTTGACCAATTTCATTTAATACATCTTCTGTAATACCTGCACTGAATACACCATCATTATCTGTAGCTTCAAGTGTTTTGATAACTTGTCCATCTTTATTCTTGATGTCAAATGTAACTTTTCCTTCTGCATTTCTAACAGCTGCTTTTATAGTTACTGGCTCTAATATTCTGTCATTTGAAATTGGAGTCATTATATATCCATAAGCATATTTATCACTAATTTGTGTATCTACTGATGCATAATCATCTATTCTATCAGCAAATACTGTATTTTTATCATTGTAATAATCAATAAATTCATTAATCATTTCATGGCCTTTTTTATCATTAGCCATAAATGGTGCAAAAAAGTTATCTGTATTATTAAAGTTTGCCCACACCATATAATATGGCATATCTGATTTTGAAATTATATCCGAAACATCCTTAAACCAAGTCTTATTTGGATTTCCTGTTTCAGGCATTCCACCACCATTAATTCTTATACCAGTCTCTGATACTGCTGATAATTTTCCTTTTGAGTCTGCTATTCCTTGAACTAAATTTATAGTTTCCTTTAAACTTTCCATCCAAGGATCTTTTGATGCCTCTGCTAGTGGATCATCATGATACATATCAAAAGCTAAAATATCTATATATTCATCACCTGGGTAACGTGATAAATATTCTTTATCATTTTCAAAAGGCCCATTTGGAGAATATACATATAAGAAGTTATGAATATTTTTAGTATTTCTTAAATAGTCCACTGTATATGCAAATAAATTCTTGTAAGATTGTGCATCACAAAATGCTCCTCCCCACCAAAACCAGCTTCCATTATTTTCATGAAACGGTCTGAATAACACTGGTACATTTTCTTTTTGCAATTCATCTGCATACTCTGCTATTAAATCTAAATAACCTGTATAAACTTCATTTAAATCTCCACCTGGCATTATCCTTGATACAATATTTCCACTTGTTTTATTTGGAGAATACCCTGAATAATCATATTTTCCATCTACTAATTCCTTATTTTTTACAATCTCAAAATTAGGCATATGAGAAGATAATGTAATTATTGCACCTTCTTTTGCTGCTTGAGCATCTATTTGAGCTGCTTTCTTAGGAAGGGTTAATCCTTCTTTCTTTTCTTCATCCGTAAGTTCTAATTCATCCCCTGTAAATGAAAGTGTATCCATTCCTATAATTCCAGCTATTGAACCTGTTACATCTTTTGTATCTGAGTTCGTACCTTGTTTATATAAAGCCTTGTGATGTGTATCATTTTGATGTCCATATATGACTTTGTCTGTCTTCCCAAGGGCCTTTAAATAAGCATATAAGTCTGCTGTTACTTGAGTTGCTTCATTATCTACTAATTTAACTTCTGAAGGCATCTCTAAAGAATCCACTGATACTAATCCTTGTTTTACAGGTTCTGCTGTCTTTTCTACATATGGATCTTCTTGTGCTGCCTGACTTAATTTAATATTATCTATATAAATGCTTCCCTTATAATCTGTATTACTTCCAACTAATCCTAATATTATTGAATCAGCTTCAATATCTGCATTATTAAATTCAACAACCGCTTGTGCCTTTTTTAGTCCATTACCTAAATCTTCAGCATTTGATAAATCTATAGCAACATCTTTATTAGGTCCATCTGTAATAAATAATTTTGCCTTAAACGTACCGGTTGTCATACAGTTTGGATCGTATATGAAATCATATGTTAATACATTATATCCATTAAGTTTAAGTTTTTCACCCTCAAATTTCTTCTCTATTTTAAATTCACTCCAAGAGTCCCCAACATTTTTACTATAATCAACATCTAATCTCAACCCTTGTTTTTCTTCATCAAAGTTAACAACATTATCTTGTGGTCCATTATAAGAATATGCGCCTCCAAAATTCCATCCTTCATTGGAATCATCAAAGCTCCATGAAACTGGTTCTACAGCAGGAATATCCCCTTCTTCTTTTTCTGCTTTTATTAATTTTATATTATCAATATAAATGTCACCTGCATATGTACATTCATATCCTGAAAGTTGAAGTATTACTTTAGTTAAACCATCACTACTATCTGATGTTTTTACTGATACTGTTTTCTTTAAATATCCATTCCCTTGATCTTCAAAATCTTTAGAATTTATATCTCCATATCCAGCCCCTTTCCAGCTCCAATCCTTATCCCCAATTCCACCTGAATACTTTATTGTTCCATTATATTTTTCATTTTCTTTTGGAATCAAAACGTCAAATTGTATCATAGAATCAGCTGATATTTCTTCATCTTTATGTGTATAAAATGTAAATTCATGTTTATTGGAATCCCAGTCAGTTGTTCCATCAAATGAAGACTCAACTTTTAGAGCATTTTCAGATTCTCCTAACTTTCCAATTGATACACTCTTTAGACTGTCTACTCCCTTTATATTTACTTCATCAGGCAACCCCCCGTTTTCAAAATCGTTTTCATAAAATACAGAAGAACCTGTAGAGGTTTGTGTTTTTATTTCAAAGTTACTCTTTTCTAATTCATCGCCTTTCTGCTCTTCACTAACTATTGCATTTTCTTCATAAGATATTTTCTCATTATTCTCTGTTAGGTCTTCACCTGTCTCTTTATACTTAATTCCTAGTGATTCATCTTTTACATCTAATTCTGATAGCTGTACATTATTTTCAACTGCTTTTACAATTCTTCCTTGATTTAAGCTACCCACAGTAGTCATAGCCATTGCTGCTGCTGTTAACTTTAATATTTTCTTCTTGTTCATTATTTTACCCCCATTATTTTAATTTTTCTATAATCATATTATTACTATAACGAGCATCATGTAAACGTTGTGTGAGTATTGCAATAATTTTTGTTTATAATTATTAATATATGCTTATCTTAAAAATCAACTTAATAATTACCACTTCTAAGCTAAAAAATAAAAGAACCTATAATATATAGACTATCTTTTACAAGTATCTATTTTATAGGTTCAATTTTATTAAATATTCTATTTTTATATTTAGATAACTATTGATTAAATAATTTAATTGTAGTCAACTTTTTAAAATTAATTATATTAAATACTTAATTTGATTCACTAACTGCAAATTCTTCAAAGCACTTTAAGAATTTCTCTACATGGCATTCTTCATGTTTAACACTTAAGAAAACTGCTTCAAATTGAGATGGTGCAATATTTATGCCATTATTTATCATATGTTCAAAATATCTATTAAATCTCTCTACATTACATGTCTTAACATCATCATAACATCTTACTTCTTCAAGATCTGTAAAGAATACAGTAAACATACCACCTACTCTGTTTATAATGACTGGAATATTATATTTATCTGAAATTTCTTTAATTCCATTTTCAAGCATAATTCCTATCTTTTCAATATGATCATACCATTCTAAATTATTCTTAAGCTTTGTCAACGTTGCAAGACCAGCTGCCATAACTATTGGATTTCCTGACATTGTACCTGCTTGATATACTCCTCCTAATGGAGATAAGTTTTCCATTATTTCTCTTCGTCCTGCATATGCGCCACATGGAAGTCCTCCCCCCATAATCTTTGCATATGTAACTAAATCAGGCTCTATTTCAAATAAGCTTTGCGCTCCTTTAAAAGCAACTCTGAATCCATTCATAACTTCATCAAATATTAAAAGAGAGCCATATTTATCACAAAGTTCCCTAAGAGTTTTAATAAAATCTTCTTCCGCTTTTATTACACCCATATTTCCAGCTACAGGTTCTATAATAACCCCTGCAATTTCATGTCCATACTTTTCAAAAAGATCAGTAATCTGCTTTTTATCATTATATATTCCTATTAATGTATTTTCTATGGCTCCTTCAGGAACTCCAAGAGAACCTGGTATACCATTTGTCATTACTCCTGATCCTGCTTCAATTAAAAATCCATCAAAATGCCCATGATAGCATCCTGCAAACTTGACTATCTTGTTTCTCTTTGTGTATCCTCTAGCAAGTTTTATTGCACTCATTGTAGCTTCTGTACCTGAGTTAACCATTCTTATCATTTCAACATTATCTAAATTTTCACACATAAACTTTCCAAGATCTAATTCAAGTTTTGTTGGCGCTCCAAAAGCTAAAGCCTTACTACTTGTTTCTTGAATTGCTTTTACTACATCTTCATCACAATGTCCAAGGATTAATGGCCCCCAAGCCAAAACAAAATCTATATATTCTTTTCCATCTTCATCTTGAATCATTACACCATTGCCAGACTTTATTATAGGAGGATTCATACTCATTCCTTTAAAACATCTAACTGGACTGTTTACTCCCCCAGGCATATATTTCTGCGACTCAGTAAAAATTTGATTATTTTTAGTCATTTTTATTTCCTCCTAATTATGTAAATATATCCATTAAAATTAATACTTTAATATTTATTATTAATAGTTCAACTATAAAATTTTGACTTTCACTATTTCATGAAATCCATTATAATCCATAAAGTTTTCGTATTATAACTTATACATTTAATTATAATAGCAGAAATTGCCTGAATATTCATCTACATAAGAATTCAGACAACCTCATTGTTTATTCTATATTTATTTTTTATTCAATATTTTTGCAGCTTCAAGTGCATGATAAGTTATTATTATATCTGCACCAGCTCTCTTAATTGAAGTTAATATTTCCATCATAACTCTTTCTTCATCAATCATTCCTGCTTTTGCAGCTGCCTTAACCATTGAATATTCTCCACTTACATTGTATGCTGCAAGAGGCATATCAAAATTATCCCTGCATTCTCTTATTACATCAAGATAAGAAAGTGCTGGCTTAACCATTATTATATCGCATCCTTCTTCAATATCCATCTTTGTTTCTCTTAAAGCTTCCATTCTATTAGCTGGATCCATCTGATAAGTCTTTCTGTCTCCAAACTGTGGAGCTGAATCTGCTGCTTCTCTAAATGGTCCATAAAATGCTGAACAGTATTTTGCTGAATAGCTCATTATACTTACTTTTCTAAATCCATTTTCATCTAATGCTTTTCTCATGGAACCTATTCTTCCATCCATCATATCAGAAGGCGCAACCATATCTGCACCAGCTTTTGCATGAGATACTGCTATTTTATCAAGATATTCTAGAGTCTCATCATTATCTACATCATTTCCATGAATTATTCCACAGTGACCATGAGATGTATATTCACACATACACACATCTGTTATTACCAATAAATCTTTATTTAATTCCTTTATCTTTCTAACAGCCTGTTGTACAATTCCATCATCATTATATGCTTCACTTCCACATGCATCCTTATGTTCAGGAATTCCAAAAAGCAAGATACCTGCTATATTCGCTTCTTCTATAGATTTTATAACTTCAGGTAATCTATCTATTGAATAATGATAATTTCCTGGCATAGAAGATATTTCATTTTTAATGTTTTTCCCTTCAACAACAAATATAGGATAAATAAAGTCCTTTGAGTTCAGTGTTGTTTCTCTAACCATATCTCGTATCGAACTACTTGCTCTTAATCTTCTTCCTCTTTTTAACATACTATCCCTCCAGCTTATTTAGTTAACAATTAACAGTTAACAGTTATCAATTAACGATTATGTTTATTTAATTATTTGGTTCATTTACAAATGACACTATTTCTTTTAAGAAACCCTCTTCTGAATGTTCTCTGCATACATCTGCCTTTATTCCAAATTCTACAAGTGGTTTATTTGTTTTTTCTCCAATTGCAATAATATGTTTTTCCTTAACCGCATCTAGTCCAACCATGTCAATCATATTATATACAGTTGATGGACTTGTAAAGAATACTACATCCACTTCATCAAACACCCTCTTATTTCTTAAGATTCCTTTTACTGTATTGTATATAAACACTCTTTGAACATCTGCTCCAGCTTTCTTTAAACTTTCTGCTATGTTTTCTTTTGCAATAGATGAACAAGGTATAAGAATTTTATCATGTTCATTAATATGTGGCTTTAAAACTTCAACTAATCCTTCACCAATAAATTCACGTGCTTTTTCGAAACAAACAATACCTCTATCTTCTAATGCTTTCCATGTAGCTTTACCAATTGCTGAAATTTTAGCATTTAATCTTCTTATATCATATCCCTTTTTAATTAAATAATCAAAAAAGATATTTACACTATTTACAGATGTAAATACTATATGATCATATTCTTCTAATTTATCCATGTATTCATTAAGATTTTCTGGCGAAGGCTCTATCTCAATAGCACTTATAGAAGTCACTTCAGCACCCATATCTCTCAATTTTTCTCTTAACTTAACCCCTTGCTTTTGAGATCTTGTTACACATATATTAGTTCCAAAAAGAGGTTTATTTTCATACCAAGCCAAATCATCATGTAAATTTACAACTTCTCCAACAACAATAATACATGGTGATTGAAGTCCTGCTTTTCTTACTTTTTCTGATATATCATTCAAAGTTCCAATAACCTTTTTTTGTTTACTGCATGTTCCTCTCATGACAACTCCGCATGGCGTCTCTGAATCTTTTCCATTTTCAACAAGCTGACTAACTATATTTTCTAAGTTGCTCAATCCCATCATAAAAACTAAAGTGCCTTCTTCAATAGCTAAAGCCTTAAAATTAACATTAAGATTTTTAGCCGACATCCCAGTAATAATATGAAAACTTTGCGCTATTCCCCTATGAGTTATAGGTATTCCTGCATAATTTAGCACTGCTATAGGTGATGTAACACCTGGAATAACTTCAAAATCTATATTTTCATGCTTAAGTGCGAGAACTTCTTCTCCTCCTCTTCCAAAAACATAAGGATCTCCACCTTTTACTCTTCCAACTATATGGCCTTCTTTAGCCAATTTCACAATCATTTCGTTTATTTCTTCCTGTGTCTTATAATGTGATCCTGGTTCTTTTCCACAATAGTAAACTATACAATCATCATTGAGATAATTTAAAACATTATTTGAAACTAATCTATCATACAAAACAGCTGTACACTTTTTCAAACATTTTACTGCTTTAACTGTTAATAATTCTTCATCACCAGGTCCTGTTCCAATTATATAAACTTTACTCATAATAATATTTCTCCTATTAATTCATAATTGCTTAATATTTTATTTTTCATTTAATATTTTTTCTGCAAGCTTTCTGCCTACTTCAAGATGATTAGATTTTTTTCCAGTAATATCTTTTCGTACTATTACTCCATTTAAATCATATATTCCTATCATATATAATTCATCACCAGTCACTTCGCTATAAGCCCCAATAAGACTATGGCAATCTCCTTTTAATTCCCTCATAAAACTTCTTTCGGCTTCCACAGTAATTCTGGCTTCACCATTATCCAGCATTTTAAAGTATTTAGAATTTTCACTGTTTTTTACACACTCTATACCTATTGCTCCTTGAGATACTGCTGGAAGAAATTCCTTAGGATCAAAATATTCTGTTATTATGTTGTCTAGCTTTAATCTATGAATTCCAGCTGCAGCCAGTATTATTCCATCAAGATTTTCACTTTCCATTTTTGCAAGTCTTGTTTGAACATTTCCTCTAATAGGCACTACTTCAATATCACTTCTTAATAACTTTAGCTGTGCTGCTCTTCTTATGCTACTTGTTCCAATTTTAGCTCCATATCTTAATTTACTAAATGATATATCATCTTTTGAAATTAATACATCTCTTATATCTTCTCTTTCTATTATTGCTGTTATTTCAAATTCACTGCTTAATTCATAGGGTACATCTTTCATACTATGAACAGCTGCATCTGCTTTTCCTTCTAATAGTGCACATTCTATATCCTTTACAAAAAGTCCTTTACCACCTATCTTATTTAATGACACATCCAGTTTTCTATCTCCTTCAGTAACTATAAGAAGCTTTTCACTCTCTTTATTAATCTTATTTTTTAAACTATCCATAACTATTTCTGTCTGAACTTGTGCCAATTTACTTTTTCTCGTTGCAAGTATTAATTTATCCATTAAAACTCTCCTCCGCGTTTAAATTAAAATAACTTATTTATAACTTCTTCTGGAAATCTATTCTTTATACTATTAATTTCTTCACCTTTATCAAAAGCATTTTTAAATTCATCTGTAAAAATAAAGTTTATAATCTCACTTTTATATTTCGGAATACTTTTAGCTTTATTTCTTACTTTTGTAGTAAAATCTATATAGTCATCATACTCTCTTAATACTTTGCTTATTTTATCAGCAGCCCATACTGCTCCTTTTGGATTACCTCCTTTTGTATTTAAAGCAAAATTAATAGTTTTTGTACTTCTTTCGGCTGGAACAATGGCCATACCTTCTTTAAAATCTGTTGAATCTATATATATCTTATAATTTTTATCACAATATTCTTTTATAAGTTCTTTTATTTTATTATCCTCTAAGGCAATTATTATAATGTGCTTATCTCTCAAAAATTCATAATCAAATTCTCTATATATTAATTTAAGGTTATCACTATTATTTGAAAGTTCTAAAATATCCTTTGAAAAATCTTTTGATAAAACTTCAACATAACAATTATTTTTTACAAAATGATTGATTTTTATTGCACCAGCTTTTCCACCTCCAATAACCCCTATTCGGAGCTTTTTTGAAAAAAGTGAAATAAATGAATATTCTACTTCATCTTGAATATCTTCTCTATTATCTCTATACATTCTTCACCACGTCCCTTTAGTGTTTCTTCTTTTAAGATTTTAATAGCTCTGTTAATATAAAAATCTGAAGCACTTTTTATAAGCGTATTTGCTAGCTTAATATCACTTTTATCTTTACATTTATTTTTAAATGTAATACTTCTCATACTATAAACTTCATTGCCAACTTCTTTTATTTTTTTTATTTCCGGGGCAATACTTCTAATCTTCTGCCATTCATTAAATTCATTAAGATACTTCTTTAATATGTATTTATTTTCTACCATTCTTTGTACTCTTAACTTTTTATTTTCATCATTGAGCGCACTTACTTTATCAATATTATATACTTCTACTCTGCTCATATTTTCTACTTCATCATCAATATCTCTTGGAACAGCAAGATCATAAATATATAGTTTTTCTCCACATTCATTTATATCATTTTTTGATAACACAATATGAGGTGCAGATGTACACGATATTATACTTTGAACTTCATCTATGTATCTATTTTTCTCATCAAATGTAATTACTCGCACTCTTTCATCTTCTATTTCATATTTAATATTAGTATTTCTAACAACCAAATATATAATGTCTGTTTTATGAGACAGTAAATACTTCATAACAAGATGTCCAACTTCCCCATATCCCATAAGCATAAATCTAGAGCACCCTTTTTTTATACTTTCATTTACAGCAATTGATGCTGATGAAACTGGAATATCATAAAGTTTTGCTTCATTTCTAAATTTTTTTCCACATGTTATAGCCTCCTGAAACAATCTGTGTAATTCTAAATTTACTGAATTTAATTCAAGTGCAACTTCATATGCATTTTTAACTTGCCCAAGTATCTGATCCTCACCTATAATTTTCGAATGAAATCCACAGCATACCTCAAATAAATGTCTGCATGAATCCTCTCCTCTAGTAATAAAAACATACTCTCTAAACGAATAATCCCAATCAAAAATCTCAAAAATCTCTTTTAATAGTTCTTCTTTCTTAAAAAAATCATTAAAATAAATTTCTGTTCTGTTACAAGTTGCTAAAATCACAACTTCTTTAAATATTTCTAAAAGCTTATTAGTATATGTTTCAATTCTTTTAGGCTTTAATGTAAGTCTTTCTCTGATTTCTAAAGGCGTATTTCTTTTAATTCCTATTAACCCTATCACCTTGTCACCTCTGTCATATAATTTAATCTAAATAATTAGCAAACATTATTATACTACATAATCATATCTGCATAGTGATTAGTTTAGCAGATAATAATTATTAAGTACACGTAAATTTCTTGAAATATTTTATATAATAACTTATTTCTCAATTATTTATTATATCCTAATTAACATATAAAAATATAACAATAATTATTTAAATCCAACATAATCTACATGGACTTATGATTTAATACAAATCTTTAATTAAAAAATGTACAATTCACTTTCATTATAGGTGAATTGTACACTTTTTCTATCTATTTAAAACTTCTTCTATAAACTTATCTTTTCCTATCCTATCCATAACAGTAGATATTCTTTCACCTTTTATACCAACTTCCCTATAGTAATCCATGATCTTATTAACCATAGGTATTATTTCTTCTTCTTTAAATATTTTTCCCAATGAATCACCGATTCTTATTCCTCTTCCAAATCTTCCACCAACAAAAATTTCTGCACCTTTTTCTTTAGGTAATGCTGCTTTTAAATTACAAGCACGTACACATCCACCACAGTTAACACATAAATCCTTATTATGAACTATCTTTCCATCTACAACTTCAAGAGCCTTTTGTCTGCATGATTTAACACAAAGTCCACATCCAACACATTTATCAACATCAAATTCAGGAACTGTTCTTCCCATTATTCCAATATCATTTATGTTAGCTTTTGCACAGTTATTTGCACACCCTACAATCCCTATTTTACACTTATGAGGTGTATCTGTACCAAAATAGCTGTCCTCTAACTTCCTGCAGATTTCTTGAGTATCTATGTTCCCATGCAAACATACTGTACCTTTACAAGAAACTAAAGGTCTTATTTTTTGTCCAGTTCCACCATGTCTTAATCCAAGTGCTTTTATTTCTTCAATTAATTTTTCCACGTCGCTATCCTTAATCCATGGAATTTCAACTTGAAGTCTTGTAGTTTCACCAACATAACCACGTCCATATTTTTCTGCAAGATTAGCTATGTCTCTTAGCTCCTGTACTGTAAAATTTCCTGCTCTACTAAGTAGTCTTACTGCAAAATGTTCCTTATCATTTTGTAATAAAAAACCTAAAGCTTTTAGTTCTTTTTGTCTTTTTGCATTAACTGCCATATTACCTATCCCCCCACACACATTTTATGTAATTTACTTTTCACTAATATTCTTTTATGTATATTTTATCCATTAAATCAGATATAATCCAATACTTTTTGATATATATTAATCATAAGTATATACCTATATGTAATAATCAATATATTATATTTATAGTTAATAAACGAAATATAAAAATACTATAGATATAAAATAAATTTAAAAAGAATAGTAAACAGAGCAAGTCCCAAAATATTATACATTGTAAATACTCTTAAATATCTTGTTCTGCTTTCATTATTACTAGTACAATAAAGCTTATATGATATTACACTTGCCATAGATGCTATCAACGTTCCCATTCCCCCTATGTTTACTCCAAGAATTAAATCATTAAAATTCTCTGTAAATCCAGATAGAAGCATAGCTGCAGGCACATTACTTATAAATTGACTTATTATTATTCCTGCATAGTATGTATTTGATTCTCCACTAAGAATTGTTTTCATAAAATTTTGTATTTGTATGGAATTAGATATATTACCTACAAATATGAAAAAACCTATAAAAGTTATAAGTAGTGAATAATCAACTTCAAAAAATAGTTTTCTATCCATAAAGAATATAAATAGGAGGGTTAATAAAAATGATAACTTATAATCTATTACATGAAATACTGAAAACAATATTATAACTAAAAGTATAGAATAGCTTATTAATTTTTTTCTATCTCCTATAATAACCCTATCTATTGAAATATTTATTACTTTATTTTTACTTTTAAATATAAGCATAATAAGAAATAATATAGACATTAGTGCAATTGGTACTGTTATCTGAAAAAATCTTATTGGAGATATATTGTAATATGTATACGTAAATAAATTTTGAGGATTTCCCATAGGTGTAAGACTACTTCCTAAATTTGCTGCTAAAGTTTGAAAAACAACAATCTTTAAAACATCAATATCTAACTTACTTCCTATAATCATAGTAATAGGTACAAATGTAATAAGAGCAACATCATTGGTAACTAACATTGATGCAAAAAAAGTTATAAATACCAACGCTACTGATAAATGCTTATATGTACTACATTTTTTTACAACTGCTACTGCTATATAATCTAAAAATTTAAGTTTCTTAAATGCACTTACTATTATCATCAAATTGAATAATAATATAAGTGTCTTAAAATCTATATACTCCATCTTAGGTGTATATATAAATGAAGTTGTAATTGCTAAAAACAATGCTATTATTAAAACACTTTCTTTTTTTATATATTCAACAACTTTCAAATTCTTTACTAAAACCATAATATTATCATACCTACTTTATATAATTTTTTAATGTCTTTTCTAACATTATCAAATCTTCTTCTTTTTTAAATGAATCAAAAGGTATTGCTATTCCGATATCCCCTTTAGCAGCAATACATAAACATTCATTCAATTTAATTACATCAATAATTGAATGAGTCTTTATTATAGATTTTTCTTTTTCCCTTAAAACCTTTATTGATTTCCCATCAAATTTCACTTTAATATTAGAATCAATCACATTTCCCTTTTTCTTCAAATTCTTTCTAATTGTTCTTGCAACATGTTTATTAGCATACTTTTCAAAGAAAAATAGACTAAGTACAGCAAACAAAAAGAATATTCCTGCAAAAATTAGTCCCATTGGTAACTTACCTTGCTCTTTCATATTAAATCCTGCAAAAATGTATATTAGTCCAGCTACTAAAAATATCAGAAACATGAAATTAGATTTTTTCTTTAATGTTTTTTTATATGATTCTGAACTTGTTGCCCTATACATAGAGAAATCACATATCTGCTTTTCTGTATTTTTATATTTTACTTCAATCATAATTATCTCCTTTTCTATGTTTATTACTTTGACAACACCTATTATATATAGATTACTTAAATTTAGCTAGATTCTATTACTTATTATGTTGTGTATTACTGATATTTTTCTTAATATTATTAAGAATTCCTTAACCTCTTTTATGATTTTTTTAATATGTCTGACATAAACCTGACACATACAAATCTTATAATAAAACTTGTAAAGTAGTTAAAAATTATTATTTACCCCTTTATTAAATAGTAATAGCCATTTTTAAACAAAAAAGTGGCAAGCCCAAGTATGAATTCCCCTAAGTTCATACTTGGGCTTTTAAATTCCGTCTTAAAATATCTATTTTATATCTGATATTCTTGAACTACAGAACCTTTATACTGAGATGGATTTTTGCCATAATACTTTTTAAATAATTTTGAAAAATAGTTTATATCTCGGAACCCTAATTTATGTGCAACTTCATAAGTCTTTAATTTTGTATTAACAAATAAATACTCCGCTCTTGCCATTTTAACAATAGTAATATAATCCCTGAATCCTATGCTAGTTTTTATTGCAAATGTATTGCTTAAATAAGTACTATTAACATAAAACTCCTTTGCTATAAACTTCAATTTTAAATCTGAATCTATATTATTTAATATATAATCACATATATTATTGATCATTCCATCAGATGTTTTAATGGAAACCTTCTTCAAAAAATCTAAAAGATATTTTAATTTTCTTGTATAAAATTCCATACTAGCATTCTCATTTCCTTCATGTATATAATCCATAATCTCAAAAAAATCTCTACCAATATATTTGTTCAGCCACTGAAAATTCTTGTATACCCCCTCAATAATATTACTATATATATTTTTCATCATCATATCTGCTTTAATTATATTATCATTAAAAAACAAATATAATTTTTCAATTGTAGCTAACCACAACTTAACTGCATTATCGTCTCCACCAAGTAAATATTTTATTATTTGTTTTTCATCATATTCTGAATACAAAAAATTTAAATCTATACTATTGGAATTATTCTCTTTATTATCTAAGAAGATTTTAATGCGATTCAATAGTTCTAATATTTTATTTTCTGTTACTGGCTTCACCAAATAGTCAAATGCTCCAAGTACAATTCCCTGTCTTGCATAATTAAACTCCCTATATTCACTTAAAATCACCACACATGAACATAAATTTTCTTTTTGTATCTCTCTTAGTAATTGTAATCCGTCAATTATAGGCATCCTTATATCTGTCAATACAAGATCATATGAATTTTCCTTCAATAAAGTTAATGCGTCTCTTCCATTTTGAGCAATACTTACTATATCAAATCCCGATTTATCTCCCCACAATTTAAATCTTTTTAGCTCCGTTAAAAAAATTTCCCTATCATCCACAGCAAGAATACTATACAATAATCAGCCCCCCCGTATTTCTTACTCTAATATATATTTATTATCTATTGTAAAATACGTACATGCTCCTATGCCTGTTTTTCCCTCTATCCAGACTCTGCCACAATATTTTTCAATAATATTTTTTATTATAAATAAGCCCAATCCACTTCCTTCAAATTCATCTGAGGAATGCATTCTGTGAAACATTTCAAATAGTTTTTCAGAGAATTTCATATCAAATCCAATACCATTATCTCTAACATAAAAAATTTTTTCACCTTTATTATATTTATATCCTATGGTAATTATTGGTACATTTTCACCTTGAGAAAATTTTAATGCATTGGAAATTAAATTTGAAATGATTTGTGTAATTAGTATCCTATCAAAAAATATATCTGGTAACTTAGTATCAAACTTTAATTTTATATTATTATTCGTATAAGATGATACTAATTTTTTAAAAATCTCACTTATTATGCTGCTCAAATCAATCCTCTCATTATGAGGTTCTATACTTTGAATTTTAATATATTCCATTAGTTTATTCACAAGAACCAATGTATCGCTACATAAATTTCGTATATTTTTTATTAGTTTCAAATCATTTTCATCAACTTGTTCTCCATGATCCTCTATAAAAATTCGAGCATAAGCATCAATTGCATGTAATGGTGATTTTATTTCATGTGAAATTGTACAACTTAATATCCCAAGTTCATAATTAAGGTTTTTAAGTTCTTTAACCTCTTCTTCTAATTGTTTTATCTTATTGACATATTCATCTGAATCATTCATTTTTACCACTCCAATACAATCAATTTCTCTTTATACAAAATCTATTTTTTTATGATAAAGCTATTAAAAATAGGTTTTCACCTATATTTCTTAATAATATAGATTTTTTATTATCTTTTTATCACCTTCAATTATTCCTGTTAAAAATCCACATGCTTTATTTTGTAAGAATTCATTACAATAATCTATAATTTTATTAATTTGTTCCTTTGCACAGATACGCATAATCTCTCCCCCTTTTTTATTTCATAGTATTCCTATATGTTTTGTTTAATTTATTATATCTCTTTTCTATATTTTAGTTAAAATATTTCTTAAAAACCATTTTTTTTAATTAAAAATAATCTATTGACTATTATTCATATTCAATAGATTTTATAATTAAATTTAGATATAAAAATATTTTTATATATTATAGCTAAATGGTAATTGAGTTTCTTTAAAAAACTCTTTATATATTTTATCCTTATATTGATTAAATACTGAACCTGTTCTAGTTCTTGGAACACCTAAACCTATCTTTTGAATATTTCTTATTTTCCCTGGTCTGCTTGACATAACCACAACTCTATTCCCTAAATAAATAGCCTCATCAATATCATGAGTAACAATAATCATTGTAATTTTTTCTCTTTCCCATATTTTAAGTATTTCTTCCTGCATATTGATCTTAGTTATTGCATCTAATGCTCCAAATGGCTCGTCTAACAGCAATATTTTAGGACGATTAGCTAGTGCCCTTGCAATTGAAACCCTTTGTGCCATACCTCCAGACAATTGTTTAGGATATACATTTTCAAATCCCTTTAATCCTACTAATTCAATATTTTCTTTAATTAATTGTTCTTTATCTTTTTCATTATCAGGCAAACTGAAACGTATATTTTCTGCTACTGTCATCCATGGAAGCAGTCTGTGATCCTGAAATATGACACCTCTTTCTCTTGACGGTTTAATAATATCTGTACCATTAAATTTAGCACTTCCTTCATATTCTGTTTCTAATCCTGCAATTATTTTTAATAATGTACTTTTTCCACACCCGCTGCTACCTATTATTGATAAGTATTCTCCTTGCTTAATGTTTAAATTTATATCTACTAATGCATCTACATATCCATTTTCATTTTTATACTTTTTGCTAAGCTTTTCAATTTCTATAATATTTCCCATAATCCTCACTCCATATTATTAATTCCACTTAATAATTTTCTTTGATATTTTTTTTAGTATATCATCCATTATTTTACCGACAATTCCGATTATAAGCATGCCTAGGATAACTAAATCTGGTCTTGAAAGATTTCGTCCATCAGTTAGCATATATCCAACACCTTTAGTTGCTGCTATCATTTCTGCTGCTACTACACAAACCCATGCATTGCCAAGTCCTACTCTGATTCCTGTCATTATATAAGGCAGAGCCCCTGGTAATATTACGCCTTTAATAAATTTAATTTTTTTAACTTCATAAACTTTTTCAAGTTCCAGGTACTTAGGATCAATGTTCTTTATTCCATCAATCACGTTAAGTAAAATAGGAAAAAAGGCACCCAATACAATAATAAATATTTTTGAAGATTCACCTATTCCAAACCATATAATTGCTAATGGAATCCACGCAATAGGCGGAATGGGTTTTAAAATTTGAAATGTTATTTCTGTAAATATTTCTAACTTTTTCGACAGACCTATTCCTATTCCTAAAATTAGTGCTAAAATTAATGCAATAACAAATCCTTCTAAAACCCTACATACACTTGCTAGTATATTACTCATTAGCTGTCCATTTCTTAATATTTCACCTGTAGTCTCAATTACTTTTTCTGGTGTTGGCATTGTATATGGCTTTATATATCCACTTAAAGCTGCAATCTTCCAAACAATCAAAATAAAAAGTGGCATCAATATATAAAAAAAGACAGATAATAATTTATTTTTTAACTTTTTCTTTTCATCCATAATATCATCTCCTATAGTAAATCCCCCTATAAAATTCTAGGGGGATTTATGATTATTCTTTTTTATTTAATTCCTGCATCTTCTAACAGTTTTGTATTGATTAATTCATCAATATTAACTTCACTAGGAATTATTCCTTCCTTAAATGTGTATTGTTCCACTTTTTTAATTTCCTTAATATCATCATCTGTCAATGCTTGAGTAAATGTAAGATTATTAAAAATTTTCACAAGTAATTCTGGCGATACACCAAATTTATCAGCAATAGCATCTGCTGCTTCTTTAGGATTTGTCTTAATATAATCTGACCCTCTCTGGCAAGCTTTTATATATGCTTCAATTGCTTCTGGATGCTCTTCTTCAAATTTTCTAGTTGAATATGTTACCATATTACCTCTTTTAATACCAGTTCCATCAATTAAAACTCTAGCTCTTCCTTCACTTGTTAATTTTGATATAAACTGCTCCCATATTACGGCCCCATCAATCTGCTTACCATCCAAAGCTGCTCCTATATCTCCTGCAGCAAGATTTACAGATTCTATATCATTAAATGTCAATCCTTCTTTTTCTAATATAAGGGATAAAAGATGCTGCGCATATGAGCCCTTTACGTAAGCTATCTTCTTACCTTTTAACTGACTTGGATCTGTTATATCTGAATCTTTTCCTACAATTAATGCCAATGCTTTTTCTCCATAGGCCACATTTCCAATTATCTGAATATCCTGACCTGATGATTTTGCTAAAATAGCAGGCATATCTGCCATAAAGCCAATATCTTCACTCCCAGATGCAACTGCTTCATTTACAAGAGGACCTGAGTTAAAATCTGTCCATTCATATTTTTCTCCTATTTTATTAAATTCTTCATCTAGGTATCCCATTTCCTTTGCCACATATATTGATGAATATAAAGGATAAGGCTGTGCTCCTATTCTAAGAACTGTTTCTGACTGTTCTTTATTATCTGCACTATTACATCCAGTAAATATACCTAGAAATAATACTGTTGTTAATCCTAATGCTAAGATTTTTTTTATATTTTTCTTCATTTTATTACCCCTTATTGAAATGCTTATAAATAGAATTCTTTAATTAAAATCAAATTTCATAAATATCTGATTGATTATTGATTATATTTAGAATTTCTTCTCTTATCCTTATATACTCTTTTGTAAATCTAACATTATCTGAATTTTGCTCTGATATGCTGTAAGTAAATTCTGTATTAAATTCCTTTATTATTTTCCCAGGTCTGCTGGACATGACAACAATTCTTGTTCCTAATGCTAACGCTTCATCCACATCATGAGTTATAAGAAATATAGTATTTTTTGTTTTTCCCCATATTCTTCGTATTAACCCCTGCATATTTTGTCTTGTTAATGCATCAAGTGCACCAAAAGGTTCATCCATTAAAATAATTCTAGGATTATTCACTAATACTCTTGCTAATGCTGCCCTTTGCTTCATTCCTCCAGATAATTCGTATGGTTTATTATTATGAAATTCTTTAAGATTAACTTCTTCTAAATATTTATCTGTCAATTCTTTTATCTGATCTTTGGAGATTTTTCTCATTTTTAAACCAAATGCAACATTTTCTCTAATATTAAGCCATGGATAAAGTACTGCATTTTGAAATACAACTCCACGATTCCAATCTGCACCTTCTATTTCTTTTCCTTCCATTTTTACACTTCCACTGCTTGGCTTTAAAAAACCAGCAATTAATTTCAGCATTGTACTTTTACCGCATCCAGACTGACCAAGAACACATATAAATTCACCTTCGTTAATATCAAAATTTATATTCTGCAATGCTGTAACTATGTCCTTCTGACTTTTATATGTCTGTATAATATCCCTCAATGTTATAATAGGCTTTTCAACTTTTTTATCAGCTTCATAATACATATAGTTACCTCTCTCTATTTTAAAGATTCTTCGATATAACTAGGATTTACACAGTCTTTAAATACAGATATATCTGGGCTGTTTGTTATTGATTTCTGATCTAATAAGAAATCTGAAGTACTTTTTAATGTTTCCACAAACTTTCCTTTACTTTCACTTGTACCTAAATATTTATCTTCTATCTGCTCTTTTCCATTTAACCATTTTGATGCTTTAATTTGTTTTTCACTGTCTTCTTCACTGATTCCTAATGCTTTTGCAATTGTTTTAACTGCATCATCTGGACTATTAGTATATATATCATCTGCTTTTTCAAGTGCTTTAATATATTTAGTTACTAAATCAGGATATTTTTCTGCAAATTCCTTTCTCACAACTTCAACATCACAAGTTAAAACACCTTGTTCTGCTAATTGTCTGCTTGTAATAATGATTTTCCCATCATCTTGAAGTTTACTCAACGTAGGTTCCCAAACATAAGCCCCATCAATATCACCTCTCTGCCATGCTGCATAGATATCATTAGGCTGCATATCTAAAATAGTTACATCCTTTTCTGGAACATTATTAATACGTAAAGCATTTAATAAACTATAGTGTGCAGTTGAACTTGTTGGTACTGCAATTTTTTTACTAACTAAATCTTTTATTTCATTAATATTAGAATTATTTTTTACAGCAAGTGCTTCAACATCTCCAATTACATCATGAATCCAAATTACCTCTAATGGAATATTATTCGATATACCAACTACTGCTGGCGTTGAACCCATTAATCCAAAATCTATACTATTTGATGCAAGTGCATTGTTAACATCCTTGCCTGAATCAAATTCTGTAATGTTGACTTTTACACCTACTTCTTCACTAAAAAAATCCTTTGCTCTAGCCAAAGTTTCATCTGTTGGCATCTGCTGTGTCCCTATATTAATAACTTCTGGAATTTTACTGCTTGTATTTGATGATGAACTTGTATCTGAACTGCCACATCCAATTATCACAACTGAAATAATTCCTACTAAAATTCCACTTATAATCTTTTTAAGCTTCATATATAATTCCCCCTTGATTATTTAATTATTGAATTTTCAAGCATTATTTTTTCATATTATTTTTGAACTATATCTTATTCCTTCCCCTTCCAAGGAACTATTTTACTTTCAATAAATCTTATTATTTTATCTAATAAAATCCCTGTAATCCCCATAATTGCAATACCCACAAAAATAATATCACTTCTTAAATATTTACTTGCATCTAATACCATCCATCCAATTCCTGAAACAGCTGCTACCATTTCTGCCGCTACAAGTGTAGTATATGCTACACCAATTGCTGTCCTCAATCCAACAAATATATCTGGAAGACATGAAGGAAATATTACATACCTGAAAATTTGATGCTTATTTGCTCCTACTGTATACGCACTATATATGTAATCTGATCTTATTTTAAGCACTGATGACATACATGAAATATAAATAGGTGCAAAGCTAGCTAAAAATAGAAGTGTTATCTTAGATTTGTTATCAATCCCCATCCATAGTACAAGTAATGTATAATATGCAAGAGGAGGAAGTGGTCTGTAAAATTCAATTATCGGTTCAAAAATTGCTCTTATTTTACTGTTATAACCACTTGCTAACCCTAGTGGTATTGCAGTAATAGCAGCTAATATATAAGATATAATAAGTCTTTCCATACTTGCATACAGATGTTGTAAGAGTGATATACCTTTATAATCATTTTTTATAATATCCATAAAAGCCATCCATACTTTTTCTGGTGACGGAATAAGTACTTCTGATACCACTCCAAATTTGCTTAATAGTTCCCATACACCAAGTATTAGCAGCACAGTAGTTATGGTTAATAACTTCTCTATTCTAAAATTTTTCTCAAAAAATTCTTTCATGTATTTACACCTCGTATATCTCTCCTTTTGATAAATATTCATACATATTAATAAGTAGTTCATCAGTCACATTAATTGGATTGTTTTTCAAATTAGGATTTTTACTTTTTTCTACTAACTCTATAATATCCTCATGAGATAAATTTAAATGTTTAAGATTTACTAATAAATTTAATTTCTTTTTTAATTTATAAATATTATCTGCCATATCATCTTCATTTTTAAAGCCTAATAAAACCGCCAACTCCCTGACTCTAGAATCATTTTTTCCATTTATTCTTGTGAAATAATCTAAAGTTAAACCACAAGCTTCACCATGAGGAATATTATACTTACTTGTTAATAAAAATGAGCAGGCATGTGATGCTGTAGTTTTAGGTAAAGTAAATGCTAACCCTGCAATAATTGATGCTTCTGATAACTTTTCCTTAGCAGTTTTATCATAAGGATTCATATATGCACCTTCTAAATATTGAAATACTAACTTAGCTGAATGAACTGCAAGAGCATCACATATAGGCTGATGTCCATTACTCCAATAAGCTTCAACAGCATGACATAAAACATCAATTCCAGTACTGGCTGTTATATGTTCTGGCACTGAGTACGTAAGTTCTGGATCTATAATTGCTACCTTAGGATAAAAACTATCTGAAACAATAGGAAGCTTTTTCTTTGATTTTTCATCAGTTACTACACTAACACAGGTTACCTCACTTCCTGTTCCTGAAGTTGTTGGAACGGCTATTATAGGAATACTTTCATTAGGCAGGTTTATACCTGTACCATGATACTTCTTTATTGAATTCTTAGTTAGTGCAGCTACACTGCTGGCTTTTGCACAATCTATAACACTTCCTCCACCTAAAGCTATTATAAATTTAATATTATTCCTTCTAATAATTTCTGAACATATATCTACATTACTTACTGTTGTATTTGGTTCAACTTCACTAAAAATATTTATTATATTATTTGACTTATCTTCTTTTAATTTTTGAGCAAGTCCGCTCTTTATGAAGAATGGACTTGTAACTAATAGTCCATTTACATATGAATTATTGGTTACTACTTCCTTAATATTTTCAATACTTTTGTTTCCAAATATAATCTTTACTGGTTGTTCATAATTCCACATTTTTATAACTCCTATAAATAGTTATTATCAACTATAGTCATTACTTCATCAAATATCTTCATTGCATCTCTTAATTCATTTTCCTTTATGATTAATGGAGGACAAATATTTATATTATTTTCTCTTCCAAAAGTTGCAAATCCTCTTTCTTTTAATAGTCCTAATATTTTACTTCTAATTCCCTTTGGATCTTCTCCATAAGGTATTAATGGTTCCTTGCTCTCTTTATTTTTTACAAGTTCAACTGCTGTAAATAATCCAATGTATCTAACATCACCAATACATTTATGCTTAATTTTTAATTTTTCTAAGATTTCTCCTAATACTTTTCCTACTTTATTAACATTATCAAGTATATTTTCTTCATAATAGTAATTAACACAAGCTACCCCTGCTGCACATGCAAGAGTATGTCCACTATAGGTTAATCCATATTGAAAAACTTTATCTTCATAAAATTCTGCTATTCTTTTATTAACAATAACCCCACCAAGTTGTACATATCCACATGTAACACCTTTTGCAAAGGATATAATATCTGGCTCAACATTCCAGTTTTCAAAAGCAAACATCTTTCCTGTTCTACCAAACCCCGCCATAACTTCATCGCAAATCATTAAAATCCCATATTCATCACAAATGGAACGAATTCCTTGCAAATATCCATCTGGAGGTATAATTACACCATTTGCACCTGTTATTGACTCAACTATTATAGCTGCAACATTATTTGGTCCTTCATATAACAACTGCTCTCTTAATTTATCTATATAATATTCTGATGCTTCAAAATCATCTTTAAATTCAAATTTTTCTCTATATACATAAGGATCAAAAAATTTAATAAAACCATTAGCAGCAGGATTTTCAAGTGCAAATCTTCTTGGATCTCCTGATAAATTTCCCGATCCTAAAGTTGAACCATGATAACTTCTATATCTTGAAAATATCTTACTTCTACCTGTTACAGTTCTAGCCATATTTATAGCTGCTTCATTTGCATCAGACCCACCACAAGTAAAAAATACTTTTCTCATATTTTTAGGTGATATTTCTATCAATTTTTCTGCTAATTTAGACTTAGGCTCTGTTGCATAAGCTGGAGCTATATATGGTAGTTTTTCAACTTGTTCTTTTACTACATTAATTATAGCTTTATTCCCATATCCCAAATTAACATTGACTAATTAAGATGACATATCATAATATTTTTTTCCATCATAATCCCAAAAATATATTCCTTCTCCATGTTCTATTGCAAGTGCATTTACATCACCTTTGAGCCATGGATGCTGATTATATTTATTATCTAATTCACTTATTTCCCTACCACTTAAATTACTCATTATTGCCACACCTTTCACTTATATTTATTGACTCATTTATTTTCTCAAAAAACCTTTCATCCAGAGAAAGATTACCCATTAAATATTCTCTTCCTAAAGATTTATACTTTCCTTCACCAAACTTGTGATAAGGCAACAATTCATATTTTACATTCGGCTTATTTTTTAAAAAATCTGCAATTGCTCTTATATCTTCTTCATTATCATTAAATGTTGGAATAACAGGTGTTCTTACACATTTCCTTAAATTTGGAAAGTCAACACATAATTTATTGAAATTATTCAAAATCACTTCATTTCCAAGACCTGTGAACTTTTTATGTTTGTCATTATCCATACTCTTTATATCAAAGAGTATGGTGTCTAAATTCATAGCACATCTCTTAAGTGTTTCATAATCTGCATATCCACAAGTTTCAATTACTGTATTCATTCTTCTTCGTTTAGCTTCCTTTAATAAATTTATTGTGAATTCCTCCTGCATAAGTGGTTCTCCTCCACTCAAAGTAATTCCACCTTCACTTCTTGAATAAAAATCACTATCTTTTTCAGCAATATCTAAAATTTCTTTTATAGTCATTAATTTACCTTGATGAACAATAGCTCCAGTTGGACATTGGCTGCTACATATTAAACAATTCTTACATTTTCCTCTGTTAATTTTAATTTTTTTATCAGTATCAATACTGATTGCATTAAAATCACATTTATCAATACATTCACTGCACTCTCTGCATCCAATACATTTATTGCTTAGATAAAATATTTCTGGCTCAGTATTTTGTGATTCTGGATTGCTGCACCATCTGCATCTTAGAGGACATCCTTTTAAGAATATATTTGTTCTAATTCCAGGCCCATCATGTAATGAATAATGCTGTATATTAAAAACATAGGCCTTATCAATCACTTTATATAACCTCATGCTGAGTTCTATTTATAATGTCATCTTGTAAATCCTCTGATAGTTCTGTAAAATATGCACTATAGCCAGCAACTCTAACAAGAAGATTTTTATATTGCTCCGGATTTTTCTTTGCTGCAATGAGAGTTTCTGTATTAATAATATTAAACTGCAGATGCCATAACTTTAAATCACACCATGTTCTAATAAATGAGATTAGCTTTTCAGTTCCTTCTTCACCTTTTACACAAGCAGGACTTAATTTAACATTCAAAAGTCTTGCTGCTCTTTCTCTATGATCATAATTTTTGGTTACAAAATTAGAAAGAAGTACTGCTGTTGGTCCATTAATGTCTGCTCCCTGTGATGGTGATGAGCCATCTGAAAGTGCAGTGTACGCAAATCTTCCATTAGGAGTTGCACTTACTACCTTACCAAAAGGTACATGTGAGGTGAATGGAACATATCTTAAATCTAAATGAACACCTAATTCCTTAGAATATTTTTCTGTAAATTTAAGTGCTTCTAAATCAAGTTTTTTTGCAATAGAATCTGCATATTCATCATTATTACCATAGCTTGGAGCATTAATTAATGCTTGTCTTATTTTCTCGTATCCAATAAAATTATTATCTAAAGCTTCCTTTAATTGAAGTAGTGTAATTTTTTTATCTTCAAAGACAACTTTTCTAATTGCGGCTAACGAATCTATAACTGTTCCATATCCTATAAATTCAAAATATCCCAAATCTATTCCGCCTTTTATTTCAGATTCATGTATATCTTTATAATTTTCTCTGCATAATTTATGCAATGAAGAACCTAATGGCGAAGCAAAATGCTCTTTTCTCAATCTTATAATTTCATGTTGCTGTATAAATGCGTGCTTTAAAAAATTTTTCTGCTGTACTAAATATGCATTAAAAAATTCTTCAAATGTTTTAAATTCGGTTATATCTCCTGTTTCGATTCCTATAATTTCATCACCATATTTTTTCATTCTTCCATTGTAAATAACAAGTTCCACTGCTGCTGCAAAATTTATATATGCACAAGGACTAGTATACGTATCTCTGTTAGGCATACGACATTCTGCACATCCTGATACACTGTAATCATAAGCTTCTTCAAATGTTGCTCCTTTTGCAAGTAAAAGTGGTACTACTTCCTCATCATTTATAAGTTTAGGGAACCCTGACCCATCTTTAATTGTTTCTGCTACTTCATATAAATATCTATTTTTACTTCGTGTATGGATTCTAGCTGCTAAATCCGGATAATTAAGAGGAAATTCTCTTTTTGATTGTAAAAATAAATAAGTTAATTCATTAACTGCATCAAATCCTTCTGGAGTTTGTCCACCAATTGTAACAGCTTCCCAATGTGCATATCCTTCATTAAAAGCTCCACCTGTTTTAGATAAATAAAGATCTATATACTGAGCCATATTAAGCCATACACATTCTAACAATTCAAGTGATTTTTCATCGTTTAAAATTCCTCTTTCAACATCTGCTTTGTAATATGGATAAAGATATTGATCCATTCTTCCATTAGAAATAATAGTTCCTGTTTTTTGTTCAATTCTTGAAAACATTTGTGTAAACCACTGTGACTGTACTGCTTCATGGAAAGTTCGTGCTGGATTAGCTGGAACATGATAACATGTATCTGCTATTAATTTTAATTCTTCTTTTCTAGTAGGATTATTTTCTTTTTTATACAGTTCAGATGCTAAATCACCATGTCTATTTGCCCATGTTGTAATGGCCTCTGCAACGATAATAACTGCTTCTAAAAAAGGTTTCTTTTCAGTATTATCAACCGGACTGAATTCATCAAGTTCTTTTAATTTTTCTTCTGCTTCCTCTTTAATTCCGTTAAAACCTTTCTTTAATACAATTTCGTAATCATGTACCCATTGAATTGATGAACGGAATGAAGCTGTTTCATTAACTACAAATCTAGAACTAAGGCTTAAATCATTATTATAAGTTAATTTGAAAGTATCACCTTTCAAAGCTTTTGCTAAATCTTCATGAAAGTTCTTCCCCTTCCAATAAGGTGATATTTCATTTATAACAATTTCTGCATCTTCTTTTGAAATATCAAAAGGTGAAGTCTGCCTTTTAGGTAATTCGTTAATTGCTTCATCCAGAAAATCCCCATCAAGTTCTGGATATAATAAACCATAACGTCCCTGTTTTCCACCTCTTCCAACAATCAATTGATCATCATCAATATAAATTGTTGAATTCTGTGCATAATGCAATAATGCTTTTGACCATCTTAATATTAATGGTTCACCCTCAGTTTCCTTAAATGATTGTGTAAAATATAATCCTCTTTCAATATCAATTTTAGGTCTTGTACCCTTAAATGTATTAAGTATGTTATTAACTCTTTCTTTAGAGTTAATACCTTCAGATTTATTATTTATTTCTGAATTAATCCTCTCTTCTTGTGGTGATAATATAACATCCTCTGGCATTTTGTTTCCTCCTTATTTCATGTACTTCAAACTTTATTACTATATAATTCATATCGGTTTAGTATGATATAATCATATGTTTTACTCTATCCAATGTCAACAACTCTAAAACAGCACCTAAACTTTTTCATATAATATCTAAATTTTTTCATGTATTTAGTTTAATTAATATATCTGCTTTTTCATATGTATGTATCTTTTAATATTATTTGGAAATACTATTTATAGATTACTTAAAAAAGGAAGGATAAATTTATGAGAGTGCCAAAACATATTGGAATAATCCCTGATGGAAATCGTCGCTGGGCTCTATCCAATGATATGACAAAAGATATGGGGTACAGCTATGGTATCGATCCTGGATTACAGGTGTTTAAATTATGTCAAAAAGAAAAAGTTGAAGAAGTAACATTTTACGGTTTTACTGTAGATAATACCAAAAGGCCTTCTGATCAAAAAGAAGCTTTTACTAAAGCCTGTATTGAATCAGTTGAACTTTTAACCAAAGAAAATTGTGAAATATTAGTTTTAGGAAATACAAATTCATCTTGCTTCCCTAAAGAATTATTACAATATACTGAAAGAAAAGTATTTGGTAGTGGTGGAATAAAAGTAAACTTTTTAATTAACTATGGATGGGAATGGGATTTAAATCTTCTTAAAAATCCTGCTCTTTCTAAAAGTGGTATAATTCCATATTTACATTCTAAAGACATTTCAAGAATTGATTTAATAATAAGATGGGGTGGACGTAGAAGATTAAGTGGTTTTCTTCCAGCTCAATCTGTTTATTCTGATTTTTATATTATTAATAACTACTGGCCTTCATTTAAAGAAGAGGATTTTTATGGTGCTTTATCGTGGTATGATAAACAAGATGTTACCCTTGGTGGATAAGAATCTTAAATTTATGATATAATTACTTTAAGTTTAATACTTGAGGGAGTAATTATATGTATAAAATAATATTTCTCTATTTAATAGTAATTAATATCTGTGGATTTCTAATAATGTTTATTGATAAAAGCCGTGCTGTTCACAAAGAATGGAGAATCCCTGAGAAAACATTAATGTTTGTATCATTAATCGGAGGATCTATTGGAATGTTTGCCGGAATGCATATTTTCAGACATAAAACAAAACATATAAAATTCACATTAGGAGTTCCCTTTATATTTATTATTGAATTAATAACAGCTGTATACTTAATTAAATAAAGTATACAGCTGTTATGTATTTTATAAAGTATTAAGATCATATGGAGTATTCTGATAAACACAATAATTAAGCCAGTTTCCAAAAACTATATTTGCGCTTCCTCTCCATGTTTGGCTTGGCTTTTCATTTGGATCATTATTTTTAAAATAATTTTTTGGCATTGCTATATTATCGCCTTTTTCTAAGTCTCTTAAATATTCATCTTTAAGAGTGTTTCTATCATATTCAAGATGCCCAGTTATATAAACTTTTCTTCTATCTTGTGTTGCTACTATGAAAACCCCTGCTTCTTCTGATTCTGATAATATTTCAAGATCTTCTACTTTTACTATATCCTCTCTTTTAACCTCTGTATGTCTTGAATGTGGTGCATTAAATACATCACTTAATCCTCTTGTAAGATCTGCTTTTTCATCATTAACCCAATGTGAAAATACCCCAAACATCTTTTGATCTAAATCATACTTAGGTACAGAATGATGATAATATAAACCTGCTTGAGCCCCCCAGCATATATGAAGTGTAGAAAATACATTTGTATTACTCCATTCCATAATATTAGTCAATTCATTCCAGTAAGTCACATCTTCAAATTCCATTTGTTCCACTGGTGCACCTGTTATAATAAGACCATCAAACCTCTCATGTTTTATTTCATCGAAATAACTATAAAATTTCTCTAAATGTTCTAAAGGCGTGTTATGAGATGTGTAACTCTTTGTCTGAATCAATCTTATCTCAACCTGAAGAGGTGTATTGGACAGGTAACGTAAAATCTGATTTTCTGTTACTATCTTTTTAGGCATTAAATTAAGAATTGCTATCTTAAGTGGCCTTATATCCTGCGTGTTTGCTCTTTCATTATTCATTACGAATATATTATCATCACTTAAAACTTTAAATGCTGGTAATTCCCTAGGAATTTTTATTGGCATTCCTAACTCCCCTTTCATTATTGTGCTTATTGCTTTTTGATATATTATTTATCATTATATATCAAAATTTGTATATATATCAACTTAATGTTTAATCACAATCGTTTAGTATTTAAATTTATATGTGCTATAAATTTAAATACTAAACGATTCAATATATTCCTGCCTTTTATTTTTTATCAAATAATTTTTTATACTCTATAATAATATTTTAATATTATTATTAATATTTATTTAAT